>Ga0307514_10002167_pt1 | contig 21109 bp, 26 predicted proteins | sample 16_EM_MG_FD_203088 | JGI IMG/M metagenome (GOLD analysis project Ga0307514, IMG submission 203088) | Populus trichocarpa ectomycorrhiza microbial communities from riparian zone in the Pacific Northwest, United States - 16_EM | ecosystem: Host-associated > Plants > Roots > Unclassified | place...
ATCTGGTGAAGGCGAAAATGTTGTAAGGAGATCACCCGCAAGAGTTACGACGTGTAATTTGTACTGTTGATATGGACTGCATCAGTGTCTGAAGACGGCATGGGATACAAAAATTCACTTCCAGCAACCCCTCCCATACTGCAACGTGATTTCCTGTTGGAGACAACAAAAGAGACGCGAAAGACGAAGTAGGCAAAGGAAAATGCTGCAAAAAAAGAGTCAGAAACAAAGCATTGTAGAGCATTTTGCACATACGCGAACTAATCTATATCCTTCGGAAGCGTCATATACACCAAGAGTGTCCTTGGACTTATGCCTCTCGGCCAGAACAAAAAAGCGCCCATCAGATCTGAACGCATAACCTGTCTTTCATGAAGGATCGATGGGGTTATCAAATAATCCTACTTACCTCTGTCTGGATGTATCGGAAATTGTATATAAGTCGGATTACCACTCGCTATTGACCATAGAGATACACGAAGCTATAAAGTCATGATGAATGCTGAATGAATTTGAACGAATAACAAAACCCACACCCCATTCAGAGAAGCATACCACGGTTCGTCCATCAGGCGCCCATTCTGCTGACACAAGACCTACACACCCCAGGATTAAGCCGTCTTTGTAAATTGCATACATATTGCCCGGTCACCTTCTGCACCTGCATCGATGCGGCCGTTCCACTCTTCATCACGAAATTTCATGAGATGGACTGCACCTTGTTTTGCACAAGCCGCGAGTATATACTCAGAATCGCAAGACCAGCCTATATGTGTAATAGCATTTTCTGGAGTAGGAGAAGGCACTGCCTTTGATTGAAGCTTTTGCTGCTTCGAAAACCCCGGTTTAGAAAAGAGAATTGTTTGTGTTGGGTTTGGTGTGGAATCGACAAGCCAAGTTCTGGTAATCTGGAATGTGTCTGTACGCCGAACGATAATCCTGTCCTGTACCGCTGTCAGAATAAAATGTGCTCCAGGACTAAATGCAACTAGTGAAGAAGATTGTCTGTAGATTTCTGTAAAATCCATAGTTGAACTTGAGATTGCGATTGCGATGACATTCTAAATATAGACATTAAATAAACACCGGGCCGTATGAGCTCACGTGAAGAAAGTCTTCGACTTTACCGTAAACACTCAACGGCGTCAACAGACCAAGATGCCTCCAATGGCGTTCAGAGGTGTCGTGACTAAAGCAGGTTGCATGAACAAGACAGCAACTATTACTGTGTCTCGTTTTATAATCCACAAACTCACGGGAAAGGTTCGCACTCCTTTACTCTCCGCATCACCTGTGTTGAATGGGGACAAAGCAAATGGAACGAAGTAAAAAGTTTTTGATTCATGATGAGAGCAATCGTATGTTCCAGTTTTTAACTTTTATACTCATTCCTTACATTTTCCAATGCAGAACTCCGGGTCGACGACATTGTTCAGATTCGAAACTGCCGACCGATATCCAAGAGAAAAAGGTTTACACTTGAGAAGATTTTGGAGAGTCCGGAAACCGAACATGATTTGGCCCGAGCGCAAGGTCGCAATATTGACCCATCAGCATTGAAATCAGGGAGCGTACTCGAAGCTCTCCGACAATAATGGATTTAGCGAGAAAGGATTTGGAGACGCTGACTGCCAGGAAAGGAAACACGGTGAATTATGCATTAGGAATCGACGTCTTCTGTTGTTGTAAGGCCGTTTGAAGTTGGATAAGCTTAGACAGACGGAAATTAGCAAAAAAGATTGTCTCTTGTATTATGGACACACCTCTGTCCGTTTGTTTTCCTGCTTTTCTTCTATCTCCTTAATTTGGCCTTCCACTCTTTTGCTATTTTCCGTGTTAGCAGCTCCTCATTGTAATCAATTAAAGAAAGACCGACATTTCACCTCGAATGAAGCCAAGCCGGGTCTCGATATTAGCCTTTGCTTCAGCCTGATCTTGCTGGACTAGTACAGGCCCAACTAACTTGTAAATCGTATTTTCTGACTTCAATTGACCAAATTCCTGTAATGAAGTGAGTGTCTAGAAAAAATGGAGATCAAGCAAGTCTTGCCTTTTTGACCAGTTCATTCTCTGCAAGTTGAGCGTCTAGTTGTTGTCGTGCTTCAACTGCGTTGGATAAGTCTACCTGCAATTTCTGGAAGTCTTGAGATGCTTCCTGCAATTTGCCTTCCAAAGACATTTTGGTGAAAGTGATTCAGGTTGCTGATTAGACCCTTTTTGGGACATCCATCATCTATGAAAGCACAATCTCCGGTTGTCATTGACTGGTCAAAGGTGGATAAACCCGACGCCGTATTCCGGCCATTTGCAAGTCGTAGATCAGTCGTCTACGGTATCAAAGGAATCGTATCTTCTTCTCAACCATTGGCAACTGAAGCCGGTTTGGAAATTCTCAGAAAAGGAGGGAATGCTGGTATACATGACTTTGCGCTCTGCAAACTGATCTTCTATTCTAATTTCTGCAAATGTTAAGCCGACGCTGCTGTCGCAACTTCTGCCGCTTTGAACATCACGGAGCCTAGTTCCTGTGGGATTGGGGGGTCTGTCGTCTTGTCTTGTTGCCTACATTATGCCCAAACCTGAAATGAATGACAGGGACGCTTTTTGTTTGTTTTATGATGCCAAATCCAAGGAAATTAAGGGCTTGAATGGTTCTGGTCGGGCACCAGCAAAGTTATCTATTGAATATATCCTTTCTCGAGGGATAAGAGGACGAATTCCTTCGACTGATATCAATGCTGTAACAGTCCCCGGTCTGTCTCCATTTTATGTTGTTCTGATTCAATGCTTATATGATCTCAATTAGGCGCTGCCGCTGCATGGATAGATACGGTTGAGAAGTTCGGAAGTGGTGATGTCACACTCGCGGAAATATTCGAACCCGCCATCCGTTTGGCCGAGGAAGGGTAGATATGCAATGAATACTACTCTCTGTCGGGTCAACTGAATACGAAAGTTTATCAGGGCTCCCGTTTCTGAGATTAACAGTCATGCAGTAAGCTGTTGTTGCACCATTGGTGTTGTCCTTTTTACTGATCTGCGTCAAGTGGCAACAATCTGAGGTGCAGTGATTCAGTATTCTTCATTTATTCAATAACAAGTTCAGTTAGGCCTTGCTAAGGACTGCGTCTCCTAGTGGCAACGACATGCTCCTCAATGGCAAGGCTCCTTTACCAGGTCAGGTAATGAAGTTTCCAAAGCTGGCAAACACGTTCCGGGAATTAGTTATGCATGGGACAGATGGCTTCTATAAAGGTCGCATCGCGAAAGCAATTGTTGACCTTGTCAAGAGCAAGGGTGGTATGATGGAACTAGATGATCTAGTAAAACACCAATCATCCATTGTGAAGCCAATCAAGTACACTTATGCGAAAGATGTTACTGTCTATGAGGTAAATTTGATTCAAGATTGATCTAAATCGCCTACAGGATCTTTACCCCCCATCAGTGTCCTCCGAATGGACAAGGAATCACTGCATTGCTGGCTTTGGGCATCATAGAGAACATACAAGAACAAGGGCTCTCGCGACCTCTTGGGGAGATGAAGCATAACTCTGCAGAATATTGCCATTTACTTATAGAAGCTTTGCGGTGCGCCACAATGACCCGTATTGGAATGTTCTGATTTATGTGTCCTGCCGTCATGATCAGTTTGGCTTTTGCTGGTGAGGCCCTTATGAGCATCGTGATTCAAACCACTCACGACACACCAGATAGTCAATACTACGTTACGGATCCTAATTTTGGGCATGTTCCGGAAGAAATTTTGAGCAAGGCAGGTTCATTTTACTCAAATTAGTTGGACATCCAACCTGACTCGCCAATGCAGGAATATCTAACTTCCAGGGCTCGCTTGTTTAACCCATCACGAACCAACCCCTCGGTTGTTCATGTAACTGGGTCCATTTCCGTCTTCGTCATTTTTAATACAATATTTAGGGAAACCCAGTCCATTCATCCGATACAGTCTACTTTTCAGGCATGATCGTCGGTTCTTATTGCAAGGTTTTGCATTTACGGAAGTACAGTGACCGATCAGTGGGGCAATGCCTGTAGCTACATCCAGAGTATTTATGCAGGCCCTTTTGCCACTGGCGGTATACTTTTTCACCCGAATATCTTATTCTCTCTCTCATTTTTGTTTACCTAGCGATCCCTGAGGGATGTGGTTTCACACTTCAAAGTCGAGGGTCTGCGTTTTCTCTCGACGGAAGTCATCCGAATGCCCTCAAGGTCAGTGGTAATGTTCGGTCTGAATCCAAGCCATTTCGACGAAACCGCAGGGAGGAAAACGTCCATACCATACCATCATACCAGCGCTCGTGACAAGAGGTAGTGACCTCTTCCTTAGTTATGGTGTTATGGGTGGGTATATGCAACCTCAAGGACAGGTGCAAGTTTTGTTGAATATCCTCCGAGGGTTTACGGCCCAGACTGCCCTGGACGCTCCTCGATTCTGCATATCTCCGGGAAGTCCAAATATCGAAAGGGAAGACAACAGCTTTGCTGCGGACGTTACCAGCGAAATATACTTTGAGGATGACTTTTCAAACGACACAATCAATACTCTGAGAGGTTAGTTTTCGATTACGAGACGCATGAGCTAATGTTGACTGTATCTAATAGAAATGGGTCACGATATTAGAATTGCCACCGGCTTCGATCGGAGCAAGATGGGTAGAGGTCAGGTCATTCAGAAGTTGAGAGATCCATCCGGGGTGTTTGTTTGGGCTGCAGGATCAGATCCTCGAGCTGATGGGCATGCCGCGGCGCACATATGATGTCCTTCGGTTCTACATCCTCCTTTGCCGCTCACTTCCAACTAAAGATGGTCATCTAGTCAGGATGTATTCAGCGCAATTTAAAATAGCATTTACGAGCTTGGTTTTGCCTGTATTCACGAAGTTCTTTTGTTTGATCTTGTCCGTCAACCTTTCCCCACCCCGGCAATGGAATGACAATGGCTGTGGCGTTATCATCACCCCCGAGATCTTGGGAGAAGCCCAAAATACGATCTGCCGCAGTTTTGGGATCAGGTGCACCTCGTGCAAGGTCCACAATTTCTTGATCAGACAAGATGGATGAAATTCCGTCGGATACCAGAACAATGCAAGCCCATTCTTTTCCTACATAATGGATTGTGACATGGCACCACTCTGAGAAAACATTTAAACTCACCATGGAGAAGTTTGGTCCGAACCTCCGGCTCAGGCGTCACCCCCGATGCTTTAAATCGTAAATCACCCAAACTGAATGTGCCAGACAATTATCAGAAGTATCGCAGAATGGTGTCAACGGAAAGATACCTTCGTGTGTTTTGCAATGCGCCCATCCACCTGAGAAGTTGTTACACCAATGATAGTAGAAAAAAGCTTGCGACTTGAAATACCTAGCTTCTCCATATGAATCCGTAATAAGAGAAGATCCCATCGTTTTTCGCAGCCGGATACTCTCAACTCGTGCATCAGGGTGGTGTCTTTCAGTCATCGGGAAGACTTGATTGTTTTTCGTTGCAGCTACCATCACCCTCGTGTCCCTGTACAATATTCTGAGATAAAATCAACAACAACATTGTAACCCACCTACCCACAGTGAGCTACCGTCAGCGAAATTTCCTTAGCAGAAAAAAATGGCGTTGAAGGCGCGTCGAGGGACTGCAGAATTACGACGGACGCTGTTGCCCCACATGTTTCGGCGGTGTTGTCAACAGAGGACAAATTCTTATCGACCTGCAAAAACAGGGTCAGTATAAGCTAGTCGAAGGAATAGGGCCCTACTTCAAAGAAGGCGAGCGTTGCGCGGGCCTCAATATCCATCTCTTCGGTATGCCCTTCTTTCAGCCAAGGGATTAGGGCTCCACCCTTAAACCGTTTGAAGTAACCGCCAATCTCTTTGATCCACTTGAACAGATCTGGTATTAGAGATTTGTCGACAGATTCGAACAGACCATGTAGTTCCTGTCGCAGATATTGCGCAACAGCAGAGCCACCATGTCTTCACGAAATCAACACAAATTGATAAAACAAGTTGGGATGGATAACGAACCCGTCATAAAGGCCCACGTAAACGACTTGGGTTGAGAGCTGTTCTCCAACCAAACTGGGGTTCCAGTCAATGCCATAGAACTTTTTCAAGCTCAGCTGCAGTTCTTCTGGATTGAGGGATAGTGTCGCAAAGGAGTAGAAATCTTCCTGATGTCTGTAAGCCAGGGATGGGTGATAGAACGACAAGTTGAAAGAATCCCCACTCACGACCTGTTTCCTCTAGAATTGGCGACTCCAATAACCTTGGGTGAGACGAGAGGTATTCTCGCAGTACCACCTACATTGAAGATTGATACACATTGTAAACCAGGAAATCGGACAGCGACGAACCCGGCACGGCAACGCGAACATAGTCATGATATCTAGCAACATTAATGCGAGTTGGAAAAGAAAAATAATTGTGTTTAAGGAGCCTGTAGGCCATTAATCGCGTCCTCTGAATTTCTAAGAGACAGAAGACATCACTGAAGAAATGGCAGACGGGAAATAAGTCCAAAACCGACTCGGAGTAGCTGGTGTATAACTAACAACGTACAACCTCCTTAATGCATCACTTCAGTGACCGCCCATGAACTAACACCTCGACCAGCATCAGGAAATGGGAGCTAGACAGTCGCTCCCAAAGATAACCGTACAGGACGAAGCGATCTTGGAGTGAGTTCATCCATTTCCCTTGCATTGATATATCTGATGTTGCCCCGAGTCTTAAGCTACAAAGAGATAACTTAAAGCGATATCAGAAAAAGGCGTTTATTATTTTTTTTTTGAACTTAAGCAGTCCCTTAACAGTAGTCATCCAGATCCAGGGAGTCTTAGACCGCGAACATGCTATTGCCAAGGCTCAGTTGGCGGCTGGTCAGAAAGATCGTGCATTAATTGCTCTACGCCGAAGGAAGTATCAACAAAGCCTGTTGACGAGAACTGACCAACAACTGGAAAACTTGGAACAACTTGTGTGTGTTTTGGTTTTATCAACATTCCCGTTCTCAGCTTTGGGCTTAGGTTTCAACCATTGAATTCTCCCTAGTTCAAGTATCCGTATTTCATGGTTTAAAGCAAGGGAACGAGGTGTTGAAGGAGATACACAAGGAATTAAACCTTGAGAGTGTCGAGAAACTCTTGGAGGAGACGGCAGAAGCTCGTGAATATCAAAGGGTAAGCTGATTGCGTAGCCAATGGACAGTCGATTCTTATATTAATTTTTTCATAGGAAGTAAGCGAAATGCTTGCCAGCACTTTGACACTGGACGACGAAGAGGAGGTTCAGGAAGAACTACGCGCCATACAGGAAGGCATCGTAGATAAGGCAGCGTCCATCGATTTGCCCTCGGTGCCAACAACCGAACCAATACAGAGTAACGAAGGTAAGATGAAGCTTCGTTTCTTTTCGCCGAGTCCTCTAATTATAAGTGTTGCACCAGAATCGGAGCCAGCAATCAACAAAGTCGCTGTTCCAATGTAGCAGAGTCATATATTCATATTTTACATTTGAAAATCAATCTACCAAGCGTCGAAATTTCCGAAACCAATCTTCGGTTTCTTTTTGATCGTCTCATCTTCACCACTTTCTCCCATGTTTATAGCCTCCTGTGGCCGCTTCGAGTTTAGGTATTTCCCTACACCTCCACTACCTCTTCCAGAATTCAATGCAGAATTTTGTGAACCAACTTTGGTGCCAAACCAATTTATATCGTCTTTCGGTTTTTCGGTAACCGGAGCGGCACCTTTTTCTTTCTCAATCTTTTTTGCGAGCCGCTTCTTGTAATTGTCAAAGGGGTCCTGGTGTCTAGATGCAAATTTTCGAAGCAGAACAGGAAACCAAATTGCAGATTGCTTACATGATAACTCCAGTTATTCGAACAATTTTTGCTGGCCTATCAGTGCCTGGTTTAACGGGAATTTTCCCGAGAGCGTCTAAAACGTCTTCGCCGCCCACGAGTTTCCCAAATACCGTGTGCTTCTTGTCAAGATGAGGCGTAGCTTTGAAGGTGATGAAAAATTGTGAGCTGCGAAAAACCCGTCTGAATGAAACCAAGGAGACGAAAACAAAAACACGCACCCATTCGTGTTTGCACCTTTGTTGGCCATGGCTACAATACCTCTGCTATCGTGTTTGGCGGCCCCCTTGAGGTCGTGTTCATCGCGAAATGGTGTGCCCCAATAAGATTCACCGCCAGTGCCTGTCCCAGTAGGATCACCAGTTTGTATCTAGTTAGGAAAAGATAAATATTTCTAGACCAGTCGGTGCAAAGATAGTCACCATGAATTCGGGAACTAGCCTATGGAACAGACAATTGTTGTACTTTCCAGCTCGAGCGAGCATTAAGAAGTTATAGCAGGTCTTCGGGGCCTGTAAATGATATGGTGCATATTAGATATTTTTAACGTAAATTGAATCAAACCTTCTCGCAGTACAGTTCCAAATTCAGGCTTGCACTGCCAAGGCTAGTCACCAAACGGACATATGCCCGTCTTTTCCCAACGTCCTTTTCCTTTCCTTTACCTTTCAGTGGTTTTGAAATGTCCTCAAACATCAATTCTTCCTGGACAACACAGTGAGCAATTCCTTATCATACTTCGACCGTTTTTGCATACCTCGTCCCAAAGCAATTTCGAGCTGCCAACTTCTGATCTATCAACAGACGTCGACGTCAATGATGCTCCCGCCATTCCACTTGAATAGGGAGAGACGTTCCCTGTAACTCGTTAGAGACGAGAATATGTCGCATGTTTTAGAAACTTACAGGGCACAGATTCTTTGGTTTTCACGGCAGCAATAGCAGGTGATGCAGCTGGCTTAGTTGTAGCATCTTTGGATTGGGCGGCCTTTGCTATGCTTAAGTTAGGAACTGAGGCAGGTGGGAGACCATGCGGGTTCTGCAAAGTGATAACGTCTGTCCTACAAAGGGATGGTCAAGGGAAGGAACAGAAGAAAAAAGTTGTAGAAGAACTTTTTAACTGGAACGTCGGCAACTAAGTCCCTTCCTCCCTTGATGCTATCCGCAAGAAATACATTCCCAGTAGTAGAAATTGCCACGATGTGTGAGTGCTCGCTGAAGGGTTTAAAAGAGATCGGGTCATGAATTTCGCCAGAGGCTTCCTTTCGTGAGTAGTGAAGTGTAATTAATTCCGACAGGAGAAGAGGCTCTTTCGTAATAGGATTCGTATTGTCATGCTGCCTGTGGTCAAAAAGTGCAGTTTCTGTCAGCTTGGATGAATTAGAAGAATCGAGGTGACGCACTTTAGCCATGGAATGATGTTGACCAAATCGAATACGTTCCCGGTTCCGTCTGCATTTCTCGCACAGACGGGATGCGTAAATGGCTGGAATGAGAGTGCACAACAGTCAAATGGCGTTCGGGCACCGGGATGCGGTGCCTCGAATTTCCTACAAACTGAATGAATAATATTTTCTGTTAAAAATCAAGCCGAGCTCACGCCTTGTAACCCCTGGAGGAAGAATGTGAGCCGTGAAGACCAGCATGCTCGTCGTGTGTGATATATAGCTTGTTCGAGTTGCCGTGTCCCATCGTGGTTCACAGCCAAGGCGCGTGGTACGGTCCGTTCCCCCCAAATTTCGTTGATCACTTGGTCAGGACGTACACCTACTCACGCGTCCCGGCGACATGCTCAGGCAGATTTCACGGCCAACATTACTCATTTTGCTAGAACAGCTCACACCGAGTCTTGTCACCAGGGCTCAAGCGTTCTCCCATTCAACCTTCACCTCAAATCCACTTCCCAAGCTGCAAGACGGCCCTCTCATTCAGAGTAGGATCCGGGAAAAAATCATGGCTCAAACTCAGTCGAGACGCGCCCTTCTCAAGGTCACGAAAGATAAATTTAATGTTACTCTCGCAGAAATTGGAATGGCTGTCAAAAGGAAAGACTTGATTACTGCTTTACAACTTTGGCAGGGACTTGAGGACCACCGGAAGATTCTCAGCGATAGTGAAGCTTGTCGATTGCCAGACTCAACGATACGGGAATTACACAACCTTTTCATGTCGCATTCTCTCTCCGAAATGGCGTCTCATCCCTGGGCGGACGCTATGATGAAAACAGCGAAAGACTTTGCATTGCAGGCAGCAAAGTATTACTCTGCAGAGGCGTTTTCGATGCTTATGGTGCACTACATCAATTCAGGGGACTCTCAGACAGTTCTTCGTCTTTACGACGAGTTTTGTCAGACCTTCGATGCCGAAGATGTTGCACCTCCAGCCTCCCAAGTGGAGGAAGAATCTTCACTGGCTCTTATAGAAGAAAACGACTACGAATTAGAACGCGTTAATCCGGGACGAGCTTTGGTCGTCATCGGGGCAGTAACCGCGCATGCGATGAACGACTCTTTCAAGGCGGCTCTGGCCGCCCATAATTCATTCGGCATCACTATTCGAGTTCATCATAAAAAAAAATTCCTTCGCTACCTCCAAGACAACGCACCTCTGTCGAGAAAGGTCAAGTCCTACTTGGATCGACTCATTGTTGCTTCTCTGGTCAATCGTCCCCCTTCACTGTCTCGTCATGTTATGAATATGGGTCATCCCAAAGCCGTCTCAGATTTGCAGTCGTTTTACCGCAAAATTATAGATGGAATATTCGGTGAAGAACCCTACATAGCTGCACACCCTTCTACACTATCAGATTCGAAATTAGTGTCAATGACGGAATCCGGGTGGACGAGCTTCCAAACGTCATTTATTCGCTGTGAACGCATCGACCTTGCCGCCAAGGTGTGGGACGACCTCGCAGCGGCAGGAATCAAACCTGGCGTATCGATGTGGACAGGACTCTTGGACACCTACGCAGACCTCCGGAATTCCAAACAAGCGATGGCTACATGGAACATGATGCTCCAACAAGACACCTTGCCTGATCATTTATCGTATCGTGCCGTGGTATCAGCCCTTTTCGACGACGGCAACGCCATTGCGGCTCTTGAACGTTTCAAAGAGTACCAGAACGTATTAGGCGGTCGCGATGGGCTCGGAATTCCCGTTTATAACACAGTGTTACGTGGTCTACTCCGTATAAACCGATTCGACGACGCATCCGGCTTATTGAAAGATATGCAAAGTCATGGACCTGAACCTGATCTATTCTCTTACAATACATTCCTCGGCTACTATGGACGTCAAAAGAACTTCAAAGGCCTTGCGGATGTACTCTCGCACATGTCAACATCCAAGATCCAGGGAGACGTGGTTACTTTCTCTACCATTCTTTCAGCATTGCTCTCGATTGGCAGAAAAGACGCTTCGACGACAATTATGAGCCTTATGCGTAAGCAAGGGATCAAGCCAAATGTCGCAACATATACTGCTGTCATCGATAGTCAAATGCGTGAGCAGACACAGGCAAACTTCGAGGCGGCGCTTGCTTTACTGGATAAAATGGAGCAGGACGATGGTATCAAGCCAAACGAAGTGACATACACTGCGATACTTGCAGGCTTATATCGGGCTCAATGGCTATCACGCGAGAAGGCCGACTCAATTCGCAAGGAGATTGTGGCGAAAATGCGAGGGAATGGAGTAACATTCCGACTACCGACCTATCACATTCTCATTCGCGCGGCTTTGGATTCTCCAGATGAGATGGCTTATATGGACGCTCTTGGACTAATTCAGGAGATGAAAAATAATGGGATTCCACGAGTGGGCAATACATGGTATATTTTGCTTGGCGGGCTCATGACGCGGGGATTGTGGGATGTCGCATATGAAATGGCAGGGACAATCCTGGGTTCGGGACATGAACCCAATGCGACGTTGAGGAATATGATACACCAGATCCATAAGCAAAGGATAAATACAACATTATAATAAAACGCCGCATTACTCACTAAAGACTGCATTATGTTCCCTGTTACTTGCCGAAAAAGAAGGCTTTGCCAAGACCCAGCCGTAGGTATCTCCCATATGCTACTGACCTTGAGCTAGATGATGCGCGTAGATTGCAAGAATGGCGAACCTAGATGACTAAACCGCCTCCCCAACCATTTGCCGAAAAGCGGCAGGATAACCACCGAAACAAGCTGTTGTAGCTGGTGGAGACTCTCTTCCCATTCACGTTGTGCTATCCGGTATTCCTCATCTGAATCATAAGAAGAGGTTGTTGAAGAGGTATCGTCGTCGACGGAGTCCGAGTGCAGCGATGAGGGCATGGATACAAAGAACGTGATCACGGTCTGTTCCAAATTTGATCAGCAACTGTGTTCCACTAGTACGATGGCTAAAATCTTAGACTCTTACTGTCTTTCTTTGTAACTATCATTGCCAGACATGCCAGATGCCTCTGTACGTCGGAGGCGCGTTGGTCGGAGGCTCGTTGGTCAACCCCTTCTATATGGCATCTCTGTCTTTGCCAGTCTCGGAGTTTTCTTGGTGCATATGTCTTATATTGTGTTTTTGAATGTTTCTCATACTGTTATTGCCCTGGTCTAGTTTGGATATGACCAAGGGTATGCAACTTTTATATCATGGAAATTTACTTCTCTCATAAATGCTTCAGAGTCATGAGTGGAATCATCACCGGTCATTACTTTCAAAAGTATTTTGACAATCCATCAGCTTTGGCTCTTGGCACAATGGTCGCCGTACTTGAAATCGGGGCGTTTGGTGCGCAGAATGGTTTTTTTATATACACCTCTTACCCAGTTGTCTCTATAGTCACCTCCATCGCTGCTGGACAAGTTGGCGACATCATCGGCAGGAGGGGAACGCTGTTTATTGGCGCAATAATCTTCACTATTGGTGGTGCAATTCAGACTTTCACCGTTGGCTTCTGGAGCATGGTTTTAGGACGTATTGTTAGCGGTTTTGGTGTTGGACTACTTTCGTAAGTCCTCTTTTTTCTTTTGCCATTAAATTTGGTATGATTATTCCCTCTATTATTCCCTCTATTCTTGTACAGAACAATTGTTCCTATTTACCAGAGTGAAATCTCTCCTCCAAAACACGTGGGACTATCCAGAAAATCTCTGTTGATTATACTCATACTTGACACAGCGCGGTGCATTGGCGTGCATGGAATTTACAGGAAACATTGTTGGATATTCATCTTCAGTTGTATGTGGGCAATGTCTTGACGCCAAATCTGTTATATTAATTTCTCTTCAGTGGACAGATTACTTCTGCTCTTACCTGGAAAGCGATTTTTCATGGCGAATACCCCTCTTCGTCCAATGTGTCATTGGATCGCTTCTTGCTGCTGGGTCCATTTTTCTCCCTGAGAGTCCAAGGTGACACATATTTTATTTGGGACTCTGAAACCCGTTTCCACGACTTTTCTAGATGGCTTATTGACACTGGGAAAGAATCGGCTGGCATGCAAGTTATCGCCGACCTTCACGGTGGAGACTCCAATAATCCGGTAGCACTCGCCGAGTTTGAAGAGATCAGAGATAAAGTTATGGAAGACGTAAGTAGGCAATATATTCTCATATAGTCATCGATGGTTCAGGGGACATAATTTTCATTTCGGTGCAGCGCGCCTCTGGTGAAGCCCGGAGTTATGGCCTGATGTGGAAAAAGTACAGGCGACGTGTGTTATTGGCAATGTCTTCGCAAGCTTTTGCGCAACTTGTGAGCATTCTTTGTCGCGTGTAAATTACGCTGGTGCGAATCATCAATCTTAATTTTACAGAATGGAATCAATGGTGAGGTTTATTGGGGTTCTTTGGTTTCGCTATGAAACTGACATATAGTTCAGTAATTTCGTATTATGCTCGTACGTTTTGTTGCTACTGCATTCAATGGTTCTAATTTTGTTATCGCCTCTCAAGCGCGTGTCTTCGAAGGTAAAGTATGACCCCTACTTGATGTGTCTCTGAAACCGACGAACGAGCAGAGGCCGGATGGATTGGCCGTCAAGCAATTCTCATGACGGGCATTAACTCCATCATCTACGTTCTCAGTACGATACCAACGTGATCATTTTTAATTTCTTCTATCACCAGGACACTTCTACTGACCCAGTTTCCATCAGTTGGTACTTAGTTGACCGATGGGGCCGGCGAGCAATTTTATTGTCCGGAGCTGTCGTCGTGAGTCACAACTTCTTTCGCCTTCACCCCGTGATTTAATGAAACGCCATAGATGGCAGCGGCATTAATCGCAACAGGCTGGTGGATGTACATTAATGTCCCACAAACTCCGAATGCTGTCGTTTTATGCGTCATCATTTTTAATGCTGCTTTCGGTTACAGGTAGGTTTTTACTCATCTTGTTATTTTTATCGACGTAAATTCATGGCCGCAGTTGGGGTCCGATACCTTGGTTGTACCCTCCTGAGGTGTGTGTGCTACGAAATGTAAATTAAACTTCAAGAGTTGACTTGATAGAAAAAAAAAACGTAGATTATGCCACTCAACGTCCGCGCAAAAGGTGTTTCACTTTCGACTGCCACGAATTGGGCATTCAATTGGGTTGTTGGGGAAATGACGCCTTACCTTCAAGAACGGATTGAATGGCGTTTGTATTTTATGCACGGGTTCTTTTGTGTCTGCAGTTTTGTGCTGGTTTACTTTCGTGAGTTTATTTATTTTTTCCTTTTACTTCTGCCTCATTGCATATCTACCCTGCGCCTCAGTGTATCCAGAGACGATGGGCGTGCCACTTGAAGAAATGGACACCGTCTTTGGCGAAGGTGTGTATAATTATCACTCTCAAGCTTCTTTCGACGTTAACCTTTCCTTTATCGCGGCTTTATCAAACGCTCGCTTCCGTGACCTCAGGCCTTCGAGAAGAACAGCTAGACGACGAGTCGGAAGAGGCGGTTTCTCTTGTACAACGTCTACGTCGCCCAAGAAGGGGTAGTGATGGAGAGGAGAAGTCAACAAATCGAATAGCATGGATTTCGAGATTATTTGGGAGTGGCCGGCGACCTAGGGACTATCAACCTATTGCTCCCAACGCCTAGGAATCTCCCTTATTCGGCTTGCTTGTCGAATAATTATTACGTAGACCATTAATTTTGCTTTTTGGTAACCGATTTGCACGTGATTACCATATGAAATTTCTGCTTCCTCCCTTCATACTAATAGCGCGTCAAAGTGTGTGTCGTCGATCATGGAATCTTCGAAATGGTGCTGGTGTTGCATGTGGACGCGTTATGCGCCATATGAGCGTGGGCCAGACATTACAGAGTGAAACTACGGCAGAAGAGACGCCGCATGTCAGTGAACAAAGTGATGTGACGACAGACCTTAGACATGGAACCACCCCCGTCTATCACGATCTTGATAATTTAGAAACGAGGGTTGGGCCCTCTTTGAGTGCTGTGTCCTTCAGGTCGGTTGGGATTGAACCGAGTCTTCTGAACGCGCTTAGGAGGGCATTCCCGCATGTCCAACGGCCGACCACCGTCCAAGCGAAATTGATTGCCGAAATACTGGGTGGAAGGGATATTTTGCTGAAGGACGATACTGGATCTGGGAAGTATGTTTGCTAGATTTATATTTTAAATGAGAGGTTTTGACAGATAGATAATTAGGTCTTTTGGATTAGTGCTTGGACTACTTTGTAAACCACGGATTTTACTGGAAGAGAAGGGACAAGATGAGAAGAAGGTGCTGAGACATGTAATAACGTCTATTTTCATAGTGCCTCACAAAGACTTGGCCTACCAACTGTTGCACTGGATTGATCGGATTGTTGGCCACTTGCACCCACCACCCAGGTTCAAATCGATTGTACAGGTACTCGTGCGTGGCTCTGGAAAATCACACGAGAAGCTGGTGGCTGAACTACAGGAGACGCCGCCTCATATCCTCATTTGCACGCCCCAAGCCTTTTTGGAAGTGTACAAAACAAATAAGGAAGCGCTTCAGTTGGAGACGTTGAGTACGGTTGTGGTTGACGAGGTGGATTATTTAGTGCCAACGGTGGCTAGGAAGGACCCAGAAAAGTCGTATCGGAAAGCTTATGAGAAAGCTCTGAAGAAATTGCGGATACACCCTGGGCCGACGAGGGAGATTCTAGACATCATTTACGCCAGGCGGAAGGAGCTATGGGAAAACCCGTACAGTCCTCAGGAAGATGTCGAGCAGAGGTATAATTCGGTTGAGGAGTGGCGGAATGATGTGGAGGCGGAGGAGGAAATTCCGCAACTTATTTTGTCTAGTGCGACACTTCGGGTGCATTTGAAAGACTATTTGTTTGAGGAAAGTGGGTGGCTGAATGGGTTTAATTTGGTGAAGATTGTTGCGGAGAATGGTGTGCCTAGGGTAGAAGAAGGCGGGTTGGTATCGGAGGAGGCGGATGAGGGAGGAGAGAAAAAGAAAAAGAAAAGAGAAAATATCGAGCATTCTATTCTTGTTGTCTCGGATACGGGGGTAGAAAACGTGGAAGGTGCCATCGAAGGACGATCCGAGGAAACGGAAGAGATACAAGAAGCCGAGGAAGAAGCAGAGGAAGGTGGAGAAGAGAGCAGACTAGATGAGTATTACGATAAAAGTAAGCCGGATTCTGTCAGAGAGGCTCTTTGGCTGATTATGTATGGAAATTAGAATTCGACAAGACTCCGTCTCCATTCAATCCTGCTAACTTGGAGGCAATCACAACGGCGTTTGCGCTTGATGTACCGTCGTCTGGGTTGCTGGTGATACCGTCATCTGCACCAGTCAAACGAACCGTGTATGAATTACGATTGATGGGAGTGAACGCGCACGAGCTTGATCTACTGAAGCACAAAGTAAGCGACGGTGGGGACGTACGACGGGCGAATCCGACGTTGTTGGTCGCAACTCTTGCCACGACCCGAGGACTGGATCTGCCTGGTTTGACACATGTATTCGTGCTGGGCATTCCAGAAGGGCCGTCAGTTACGGGCCGGTCCGTTGATGCATATCTGCATCTTGCAGGACGCGTAGGTCGGTTCGGACGGGCGGGGAAAGTGATTTCGGTCGTAGAAGAAGCTGAGGCGGCAAAGATGGTCCGTATATTCAAATTAATTGGAGTGGAACCTGTACTATTTAAGCAGTTCATTTGACAAATGTGGAAATGCCGATTAAAAAAATCGAAAAAGGCAAGTGACATTATATTGAGTATCACGTCACGTACGTTCAATACTACATATCACGCCCGGGCATTCATCAACCGCGGCTAACCATGTTCCTCTTCTTCTTCTAAGCGGTCTCTGGCATCTGTTCCTCTCAGTCCTTTTCTAATGGTCTCCTTCTTCATTCTCCTCTTCCTCGCCGTCGCCGCTTTCGCCCAGCAGAGCTCTTCCCAGGCGGGTGGCAGTCTCTCAACGTCATCCGCCTCTATCTCGCTATCGCTTTCCCTCACTACAGGTTCAGCCACCGTAACATACGTGTCCACAGTGAGCAACCGGCCAACTCAAATCGTTACCGTACTCCCTGGCATCGTCAGCAATGTCACGTACACCATACTACCTTCTGCTCCCGCCAATCAATCATCTTCGTCGACTGCTACGTCGGATCCATACATTCTAGTCCGTTTTATTATCATTGACATCGTTATCTTTGGCTCATCGTTATTCCTTCCACAAGGCAACTGTTGTTGACCCAGCCTTTGCCGTTCTCGGCGTGATTCTCATCCTCACTGGTTTACCCTCCGCCTTTTGGGGTCACAAAAACAGATGGTAGACATCTATTAGTATCTATATTTTGCATCTTTCTCTCACAACGCCATATTGGACATCACGCAGGACATCATTCTTTTTGATCGGATTCTATACACTGTCCCTCGTGTGCATCGTTCTCATTTTCAAGTTCGGCGTCATCCCTGCGATACATCCTCCTAGCCGAACAGTTCGTGGCATGTTCATTCTCGCTTCCTCAGTAGCTGGGATTGTGGGTGGTGCCCTTTCAATTTTTTTCTGGAAAGGCGCGAGATACTGCATCGGGGCTTGGGGCGCTTTCGCTTTCGCTCTTTGGATTCAATGTTTTCGAAACGGCGGCGTTATCAGACCAATCGGTTTCAGGTGGATTCTTTACATTGGTAAGTTTGCGTTTCTTTGACGTTCTTCTCCCATCCCACCAACTTTACTTGCTCCAACTAGGTTCTGGAGTCATTGGATTTACACTTGCAACCATTCCAAAGGTGAATTGCAACATTAACATCTTGATGCCATCAATTGCTCAATACACACCCGTCAGATTCACTTCCATGTGCTCCTCGTCTCCACGGCAGTTGTTGGGGCGACTTCATTTATCCTTGGCGTCGATTGTTTCACCACTGCAGGCTTAAAGGAGGTTCGTTGATCTGATCTCAGAATGTGCAACCGCTTCAATTGACACTGCAAAGTTTTATATATGGAATCTAGGGTTTCCTGTCATGTTCCCCAAGTTTTCTGATAATGGCATCCAGTTTCCAGTCACGCAACAGATGGAGATCGAACTTGGTCTTATCGGAGCGGTAGCTCTGATGGGAACAGCTGTTCAACTGCGTATTCTCAAAGTTCTCCAGCAGAAGGTTCAAGAAATCGCCGAGGAGACGGAGCACTTCGATGAAGAGGCCGAGGTCAAAGCCGCAGAAAGGATGAGCGATGTCAACCAAGAGCGAGGTCTTTGGGAGAAAGATCATTCTGGCATTGGCAAGCATGGAAGGAATGAAAGTAGTCTTTCGTCTATGCCTTTGCTGAATAACCGCGAATCAGCCTCAATCCCATCCGAGGCTCACTGGGATGAAGGACGACAACGCAACATCTCTGGGTTATCTGAGTTCAAGGCGGCCCCAACGTCGGATGAAGACCTTCGGAGAGCTTCGAGGCACAGTCAGGTTCTCGGAGTTCTTCCAACATTGGATCTTGGGCATCCTATTCAAGAGGAGGTTCCGTCCAATTATATTGCCAAAGATGTCAAGGTTACAACCGCCGATATAGAAGATTTGAAGCGCAAACAGGAGCTTTTGGCAGAAATTCAGAATATTCGTCGGTCCATTGATATTTTGAAAACAGAGACGACTATTCCATCATCTTCTGATCACTCACGAAGGCCCTCGCTCATTTCTGGAAGATCGGATACTCATACTCGAGCACCAGACACGCGCGCGCGCGCGCACTCCATGGAGTTGCTATCGTTGAGCCGTACGCATGATGCTGTCTCCCGGCCAAATAGCGTGCCACTGAGGAACGACGACTGGGATAACTATACTCAAGAACGCAAGCTACTACAACCGCCTTCTGGTGTTACTCCTCCTATCATGACTACGCCCCTCCCGGTGCGTCGTCTTTCGGTAGCTCCTGCTATTCAAGAAGCATTGCAGCGGAGAAAGCAACGAGAGGGTGTTCTAGCAGGAAGTTCGGAATCATCAGGAGACGTTCCTCTGGTTCGGTTCGTGCAGCAGCAGCAGAAGGCAAATTATGCGCAAACCACGATCCTACCTCCTCGGCGGGCTTCTACCAGTGTTGTGGCGACGGCTCTTCAGCCTAATATTCGGACTCGCACTTTTGAAGAGCTTAATGAAAGGCATAGAGAGAAATTGAGGGACATGCAAGCACCTTTGACGCAAGTAGAGAAGGAACAAGCTGATCTTGAAGCTGCTAAACGCAGGTGGGAACGGGCGAAAGCTGTTGAAAAGGAAGCTGTGGCCAGACGACAGGCGGAAAAGACAGCAGCGATGGAGAAAAGGAGAAAAGCGGGTAGTCCCGAGGTGGGAGGAGAAAGAAGGTCCAGGGTGATTTCTTCCACCTCGAGGCGGCATGGACGGAGTTTAAGTGCCGATATGCTTGGAGGCGTTGGCACCTCGGGGCCTAATTCGAGGCGGTTGAGTATGATGAAAGTGGAAGATTGGCAGCGATATCAGCATGAGACTGAAGCACCTGGCGGCGGCGGTTCTAAACGGGCTATGAGGCCTGAGGGACCTGTACCGTTTCCCCACGAGTCGAGGCAGAAAAGCAGGGACAACATAAGCTGAAGTGCTGGAACATGGATATATGACATCTCTTTTAAACAGATACGATGGCATTATTAGTGGACGACATTTCATTGGTTTTTTGGACGATTTTCCATTATGTACATACATGCATGTTTTGTTTTTTGTAGGACCTATTACGAGATATATACATTGACAAACCATACGGAGCAAAAAAGTTGCACGTTACAAAGTCACAATAGTGACAGCGTGAGAAATGTGACTGTTCGGGATGTTACAAAACTCTCATGACGGAGGTGTGTTTTAGAAATTCCCACCCACGTCTTACTCTCACGGCCTGTAAGTAATGGCTCAATCGACGGACTCTGCTCACGATCCCTTCTTTCTGACCAACCACCTCGACATGTCCCCCGTTCCCCCGGATGACATTCAAAACAACGAGTCTTCACGGTCAGAGTCGCCCACACAGGTATTTTCTTTTTTTTCCCTTGAATTTTCCCAGCTGAGCAGGTTCTTGCTCTTTCACACACTCTTAGGCCCATTCTGAGCTTGCATCGGCTCCCGCAAATCAGAACTCCCGCAACGCTTCTACCACTTCATTGTCACATACACCACCCCCAACTATTTCCAATGTTGACCCGGCCATGTCGATACAAGCTATCTTGAGCGCGACTACTAAATCTGAAGGCGCGAATGGGCAGACTTCTGCCCAAGGATGGCCCATTCCCGAACATCCACCTACGACCACCCCTGGGTCTATTACACAGGTTTGTATCTGTTTTGCTTTGTGTTTGCTCTGATCAATCATGTCAACAGACGTCGTCCAACAAGCGCAAGTTGGAAGATAGTGAGTCGGAAGATCCCCATAACAAGATTCGCCGAATCGTGCGCGACCACGTTCTCCAGGATCCTTCCCGAGTGATTCCAATGACAACAGTAATCTGTTTACACGCTGCGGTGGCTCAAAAGTCCTATGGAAGCGAGAAGCGATTTCTTTGTCCGCCCCCTGTTGTGCACATTGAAGGCCCTCTTTGGCATATGCGCACGCAGCAGTTGGCAATGGCTGTTGTGTCTGAGAATGGAGAGCGGTCTTTTGTTCAAAAATCAGCCATGGATAATAACATGACCGCGAGCTTCAAATTTTTACATGTTACTGGAACTGCAAAGGCGAAGAGCTTCCAGCTTTCTCTGGATATTGCAGAACCTCCCCCTCCTTCACTTGGA
>Ga0307514_10002168_pt1 | contig 21097 bp, 18 predicted proteins | sample 16_EM_MG_FD_203088 | JGI IMG/M metagenome (GOLD analysis project Ga0307514, IMG submission 203088) | Populus trichocarpa ectomycorrhiza microbial communities from riparian zone in the Pacific Northwest, United States - 16_EM | ecosystem: Host-associated > Plants > Roots > Unclassified | place...
CACATGTCGGACTCCTCATGACTGAGTTGGAGTAGGATCTATTGTCCTTTACCTATACTTACTAAACACTTTTTCTTTTATCTGTATCGCTGTATTCCTGTATTTCTGTATTTCTGTATTTCTGTATCTCTGTAATGCTGTATTGCTGTAGTCACCGTGGTTGCTGTGGCTGTGTGGCTGTGTCGCTGTGGTATTGTAGAACTTTTTGCTAGCGCTGTGGTATTGTAAAATTTATACCCCTGCCGCCGTGGCATTGAAAACCTTTGTCCAACATTAATTGACAGCCACCCACCCGAACCCAAAAAAACGGATTCTCCCGCTCCCGCACTTAGACCGCTTCGTTCATTTTGGCCAGGTTTTTTGTACTAATATCAACTAACAGATGGGGGAGAATCCTAACTAATTATTTGAATACGATCGTTGAGTACCTAAGTACTACAGATTGAAAGTAGATATGTATCGGTCTATATCGGTCTGACCCGTATACATTTTTTCGTAAGATTGGTATCTAGTTGGTCTTCGCATAAACAATCTCATAGAACCCTTGCTTTGCCAAGCTCGAGAGCCGGGGGCGAGACTACCCTTGACAATAGCTTGAAGTTTCCAAATTTAGACAAGTCGACGGAAATATAACCACCAAATGTAAAGATTACAGACTGTCAAAACATCTGATTGACTTGAGTCATCTAATGTACTGCCTATTGTGATTAAAACCAACTCAGCTTTCCTATTACGAGGTTTTTGGGATGTCCACATCGTGGACCAGTGGTCAAGACTACCGCAGGGGTTCAGTCTATGCGTGAGATAATGATACTGTCAAGGAAACTATTATGCTCGCCAGATATGATTCAGTTTGTTTGCCACAAACCGAACGGTGGTGCTCCTACCGGTAGTCTGAAGCTGCATCTGTCATCAGACCCATTGTGTAGTTGGCATTTGCTACACCTAACCATGGCACCTGGACTCGCGTAATGTCAGATCATCCTCACTTACAGCTATCCCGGTGCCTGATCTTCGCGACTGGCAGTGCTCCTACAGAACTGCGACCTGCAAATAAGGAGCTTAATTTCGAATTGTAAAACCCAACCCCCCGGGCTCCGTAAACCCAGGAATGTGTGTAGCTCAAACTTTTGCAATACCTACTCGAATATTTAAAGTCCATGTCCAACTACCAGGTTAGCAATTTTCCGATGCATGATCTATATATTTGAACAACAATAAGATTCACCTACTTAAGGTAGTTCTCCCGCATTCTCAGTGGTAGTCGACTCCACTCGTACGCAGACTGTTGATCCCTAGGCCCGAGATCCTCATCATTATGGCGGTTGTTATCCCTTGGCGTACAATAACGACTATCCATATAACGACATACCTCTCTATCATAATTATCATCACTCGGGTCTGGGTTCGCCTCAGATTCATCAAGATTAACAAGAAAAGCCGGAGGAAGGGCGCTCATGCTGATCCGGAAGCAGTAAACAGGCATGCGCTGACTGGAATCTCGATGTACCCGGATGACTGGGTAGCACTGGCCTCGCTTGTGCCACTATTGATGCGCTTGCCGATTATTCACCTGTCATTTGTGTATGGAGGAACCAATGTTGCGCATCCAGAACTGCTGAGTGAAACAGAACTCCGAGGAAGGCAGCAGGGGCAGAAACTTCTCATTGTGAGCAGAGTGTTGCTGGTAACCTTGTGAGTGATTGATGCACAGTTGGCTGGCATAAGGGATTGCCACTGACCTTCGAGTTTGTGTTCAGTTATTGGATGATGAAGGTATGCAAACAGTATTCTGTACATGATTTGACTCTTTGGAACCAATGGGTGCTAATATATGCAGTTGTGCATTGCAATCTTCTACAAGCGCCTAGTCTCCCTTCGTAGGCCGTATGAGATCGCCGCCAACGCCCTCATGATCTTTTTGCTGTTGCTTGCCCTGCCCACTCCTCTTGCGATGCTCTTGGAGTGCCGCCCATTTCACATGAATTGGCAAATGATCCCCCGGCCACCAGGTACGTCCTTACGTCGGACAAAGCTACGACTGTCATTGCTCACTTTTCCTTGCTTGCATAGCTTCTTGTATCACCGGAATAATCGCGGTATGGATCCAGGGGTTAACAGATCTCATCACGAATATTGCACTCATCGTGTTCCCTATCCCCATCATTGTTAATTCTCGTCTGCCTCTATCCAGGTAACTTCACGCCAGCCTCCAGAGGTATCAGCCTGCTAATGTGAACTCTTCAAGGAAAATCCAACTCATCGGCCTGTTTTCCCTTGGGATTCTTGTCGTTGTGATAACACTCATCCGCCTGCCAATTGTCGTGCTCAAAGCTGCCAACAGCCAGTTCATCCGTACACTGTGGACCTCAATTGAAGTACTTGCGTCAGCAATCGTTGCGAATGCTCCACTTATCAAGTCCTTCATCAGTAGCAAAATTGCTGACCGAAAGTATGGATCCGCAAACAAGTCCACAAACAAATCCACAAACAACAGTAGTGGAATCGGCAGTAACGGGTCGAGGTCAGGTGATGCCGATGGTAGCAATGGTGGTTCAAATGACTCAGCTGGGGGTAAGGGGGAAGCAATTCGCATGGCTGCATACGGAGTGAAGAAGAGAAAAGACAGCTTCGATGATAGCGATGAAGAAGCTCTAAATCCAGTCACCTCTACAGACACTGCAAAGGATAGTGTATGACTCCCCTAAAAACAAATAAGCATCAGAGTAGTCTTTTTTTTCTAATCAATATCTGAACCAGGTAACTACCCTTGAGAACTCAAGGAAGGTAACACCACATGCTCTTTGATATGAGCTAGGTATACATCGTTTCCTTTGCCGAGTCATGTTATTCCAGATACCTACATGTATATGAATGAATGAAACGTTCTGTATCATGCTTATCAGATCTAGAGAATTGAACTGTGTGTGTGTCCTGAAAACTTACCTTGACTCGCTCAGATAATCGTGACTAAAACTCGCAGATGCAAATGGTTATATGAATTGTACCCGCGTAGTTGTAACCTTCATTGTCTTCCGCAGTCACGGTCATTCTACACCAAGAGGCAGACTAGCCCCCTTTACTTTCGAGTACCTACAAGCAAGTAACGGACAGCAAATGCCCCGAGACAGGTGCTGGCTCCAGTTGGTCTTGTTAGCAAGTATTGTCTCACCACTGCCTTGCAGCAAATCCAGAGCTTTCCGAGCCACGGACTACATGTAGGTACGTACTTCCCTTGGTGAAATCCGACACTGGACTTGTGATATTCATGGTTAAGTCACCTAGGTATTGTTGGTAGTGCTCATTAATTAAGCTTGTGTCACTTAGGTAAGTCCCCCACTTATGTCGTCCGTACTTGGCATCTACAGTATATGCATAATTGTAATAGCGTACGCGTCAGGGCCCTAGACTGATCACGGTACATATGTACACCATCAGGCATGACGTGGGGGTTGGGGCCAGGTAACCCTGGCATACAATTCCTACATTATGTAACGTGGGAGACAATTTATTTGTTGAACGCAGACAGCTACAGCAAAAACTCGTAAGTCTGCTAGGTGCAGTTACCTATTCAGGCAGTCCCGCTTTCGGCATTCGGCCTAATCAAGTCTAGCGCGCAGGCATAAGGACCTGTGTAATGTTATATCCGAAGGCAATAAACGTGCACCACGATATTAGAGTGGTACTGCACGCCCTGCCTTGCCCATCGGGTGTATTGAAGTTCACCGCTCTTACAACAGTTACTTGTGTCCTGTCACTGAATAAAAACGCCGATCTTTTTCGACACAACCTTTACACTGTTGTGCTACATAAATAGTACCACCTTTCATTTCTACAGAAAAGGGTTTTAAGATCTGGATAATGGGTGCCTAAGTACCGCTCCCCATAAAGAAACGAGATGGAAAACCAAACATACCTAGCAAATATCAGACTGGCCATAAAGTGAAACCTTTTTCCCATATGCCTGTCTACACCGAGGGCAAATTTAGGGGTGGAAGCGACAAAATGGGTATCGAAGGGTAAGTTTCAGAATCATTCCCTGCAATGCCACTTCCCACAGCAGTGTCACCGCCTACTTCAGAATTAATCGATACCTGCAAAGTGCGAGGTGACTTCGGGGGCATACTCGCAGTATCAGTCCCTGCGTCATCAAGAGGCTGGTTACTCCCTTCTCCCCGACCTGCCTCTCCCAGGTATCGATCACTACTGCCATACGAACTGAACCACCGCCCGCAATGCTGATATCCCATGTATTTGATTCCTCCTCCATGTCTTCCTGTGTTCCACATATCTCGCCCTCGGCTGCCACGGTCATTCCTACCACCACGTCCTTCGCCGAGGTATGTTCTGTATCCCCTCTGGGGAAACTTTGGGCTTTGCCCCTGGAATGGCTTCTGCCATGTCGCCGTCAGGGGAGGGGTATGTGGTATTTGCATATTATTCAGAGAGCCAAAAGCGGGTTTGGGTGGAGTTGGTGTTGGGCAAGGGGAGGAGTATGGGCGAGAGCTGTGCTGGTATTGCTGATGTGAGTTTCTATGCCGGCACCGGTTGCTATTATGTTGGTGATCTCCAGGCACTGATGCGGGGTTGCACACAATAGCAACCCCAGCTCCATGTACAATTGGGTTATAGCTATGGCCCGGACCTCCATTCCGGGGATTATTATTGAGTAACCTTCGTGAACTGGAATTCCTAGGGGATCCTGGCCGGAAAGAATCATATCTTCGGCGTTTAACGCCTCTGGAAAAGGGGGCAGAGAGTGGTGCAGTAACAGGGCCAATATATGCAGATTGGCGACGGTGTCGGCACCATGACGTGTCCTTATCGCCCGTGATGGACTTACGTTTGGTATGTATAGGCGCTGGAGGTGGGCGATGCTTATAGCTAGGGATTTCATCATCCCTGGTCGGAGTAGATTTAACATGAGATTCCTGGGACCTTTCGGACTTCGATGAGGGCGTTGAAGAGGGGTTAGAGGGAGATGCTTCCATATTCTTCGCCGGTGGCGTTTCTTCTTTGGTTGGGGGAGGGCTTGACACCCGGCTCGGCTTAACCGCCACAGTCTCCAAGGACCCAGTCCTCCCATATCCTAAAAATGGCCTGGGCGATCCCCCTAACCATGTACCGAGCAAAGCAATTCCCACTTCCCCTGGGACTCGTACCAAGCCTTTCCATATTTCCATAATCCCCATGCTGCACTCCAATGCTCGAATACATTTATTCATCCCCTCAGCAACTCCACTGCCAAATTGTTCCATAACTCTTATCAACTCCTCCCCCGATTCGGGATGCTCTATGAAAGTAGTAGTTTTGAGAGTGGAGTAGTTTTCGGAAAGCCATTTTAGGGGATGATGATGGGTCCTGGTGGCATCTTGGAAAACCTCATTGAAAAAAGCCGCAGCATGGTGACCAGCAAGGTAGAGAGCGGCGCTTTGGATAGCAAGAGCCTCGGAAGGTGAAGACCATGTGCACGTAGTTAAGGATTTCCGGAGATTTTGGACAACCACAGAAACAGGATAGTCGACAGCAGGCAGCGGGCAGCGGGGAATGAGGGATGGTAACTGATTGAAAGCAAGAGTTCGAACCTGTAGGTTTGGTGGTCAGTGAAAATCTCGATAGAGCTCCTTGACGACAAAGTACGTGCATTCTCATCCTGGTGCTGAAGTAGCCTCAACAGAGCCAATATTTCCTCTTTCTCATCCAATATATCAGATTCCATCACATCGATGGACAACAGAAATGTGGCCGCCAGCTCTCTCTTATTATACGCTTTGCCGTCTACCTCCCTCAGAAGCTTTTTGAATGCATGCTTTCTCTGGAAAGTTTCAAAAAATAGTGCTTGTGATTGAGGACCGTACGGGAGAGGGTTGGCTAGGACTCATCTACCAACCAGCCCTTCCCTACTCCTCAATGCTCGCAGGCCAGAGTCAGCTTCTGTTTTTCCCACTTCAATTCCCACCTCTTAAAACCCAAGTAGAATCTCATGTTCTATTCAACTCTACTTGGAAGTTGCAGCGCCTCTCCCGCTTCTCCACCTTATATCCATTCTTACATCACCTTGCGCCAAACCAAATTATGCATATATATGGGGAAACAGGTGTACCACACCTCTGGCATTGCTCGATCACCATCTAATGCAGTCCGATAGACCTTGAGCATCTCCTCTTCAACCGCACTTCCGCCCAACTCAGCACTGACTTCTACCCCGCCATTTTCGGCGCGCTGGGAGATATCGCTTGCACCATTGACATCTTCAGGCACAATATCCTCGTCATTTTCGAAATCGTCCTCACTCTCGCCTGCCTGTGTCAAGGTTGGGGATTCAATGTATGATTCCTCCTCGGAATCCGGCGAGCGAGTATGAAGTGTGAGAGGCATGATAGCAGCGAGCTACTAGAACTTCGAGTATGGGGAGGAATGATAATATTTCCTCGAAATGTGGAATTGGTATCGGGCACACGAACTGAAGTAAAATACAGGCAAGGTATGGCCTCGGATATAAGTACCAGAGCCAGTCAGCAAACAGTTTGTTTACTGTCCATGGTCAGTTCCTTTGTCTGGATATATGGAGATAAACGCCTCCCTCCACCACCAAGCTATCGAAGCATGGATATGGGGCTTTCTTTGTCTACCGAGTGGTATTCAAGAGGTAAATAACAACCGCCAAACGCTGTCCCGTCTTCATGTTGAATTGTATCTCACCTGCCGACCTACTGTAAAAGATAGGTCTGGTATCACCATATTAGTCATCGATCACTTAGAGATCAGGTGACTATGAGCATGTTTTATCCTTGGTTTCATGTATTTAATTGTCTTGGCAGCGCAGAGAGTCTGGGTACGAGAACACACGTCACCTCTCTCTATTCTCCCCATACAAACACGATCTCTGCAACCCCAGCAGCAGAGGACGCCACATCAACACGCGCGTCATTACCAACTTAATACCCTGTTCAACTGTTCCACTCCCCCGGTACCACTACCATCAAGCACTCCACAATGGCGGATCGCGCCCCACGGGGCCCCAGAGGTGCACCTTCCCGAGGAGGAGGAGGAGGAGGAGGCGGAGGCTACGATGACCGCCGCTCGCACAAGATGCGGTACGACGATGATCTCCCTGGCAGTCCCCGATCCGACCGAGAGCGGGATCGAGAAAACCGAGACAGGGACTACGATCGACGGGATCGAGACCGAGATCGAGGTGGTGATAGGGACAGATACCGAGATCGGGATCGCGACCGAGGAGATAGGGATAGGGATAGGGATAGGGATAGAGATGGTGGCCGAGACCGAGGTTACAGGGGAGGAGGCAGCGACCGAAGAGACCGCGACCGAGATCGAGACAGGGACCGTCGTCGAGATAATAAATCCCGGAGCACCTCCCCAGCTCGTAACGCAGGCTTGCACCGCACACGCTCTCGCTCTCGCTCGAAAGACCGTCGCCGGGGAGACCGTGATCGAGCTGGGAGGGGCCGAACTCGTTCCCGCACACCACCAAAATCAAAACCTACCTCCCCACCCTCTGCAGAAAATATGGATACAACCCTTGATGATGGCGGAGGAGATACTGAAGCTGCAATGGCAGCAATGTTGGGTTTCAATGGGTTTGGCACGACAAAACAGAAGAAAGTAAAAGGAAATGATGTTTATGCTGTTTCAAAGGATAAGCAGGCGACATATAGGCAGTATATGAATCGCGTGGGAGGTTTTAATAGGGCTTTATCACCGAGTTGATATCATATTCTCCAGCCCATAGGGACAGAAGTCGGCTTTTTCCTTGCATTTTTTTCATTTTTCAAGTATTTAAGCCTGCTGTGCTCTGTTCGGATTTTCTGTAGCATATAATAATTGACCACCCTCAGGACTAATTGTATAATGACAATTTTATTGCCTACGCCCATGACACCTAAGATTTATCCTAACTTCTCCCTCCATCGTGCGGTGGGTCTTCATTAGGCTGGCTGGCTGTAAGTTGCGTCCAGGGACCTATCAACTTTGATTCCTACAGGCAGGATTCGTTCAAGAATATCGTCTAGTTGCTCCAATGCTGTTCTAGCCACTTCACCTTTGGCCCTGTGGGTAGCACATATCTACCAGCAAACTAGACCCTCTACCAAAGTTTCTCACTTCAAAATTACCGAAGCCGAGATTATTAGGTTTCCGCAATGTCAGTGATCTCTCAGGGGTTATCCTGTGACATTGTTCCAGAAAAAGAGAGTCATGGTTAGAAGTGATATTGGTTATTTGTTGCAGTATCCCTTATAATTCTGCATTAGTGTTTTCTAGGCAGTCTAGCCAAACATTGATTCAAAAAACTAAGAAGTTAAAGAAAAAGGAGGAGAGATTTGAAATGTTTTTATAATGCCACGTCGATAATTATCCGTGCTAAACATAGTCTACTGATGTATTACAGTTACCCTGAACCTCAACTAGCAATCTTGGTCTTCAACAAGACACATAGAATTCATAACACTCATACACGATGCCACCAAAGTACAAAGAATTAGACTCCAATTCGATAACCCACAACGCTTTCCAGTTGAAGGGCATCTACCATACTCATACAGGAGGGAATTCAGGAGCAACTACAGAACTGTGGCCAACTTCACATACATTGCCTTCAACGCATTGATAAAGGCAAGCGGACTTGAAGGCGACGCAAGGCCTGTCATGCTCGAACTCTGTATACTAAATGTTTCAAGTGTGATATTGGTTTTGTTTATTATTTATACTATAGATAGATACCATATATAGGTAGACTGTCTAGAAAATACTAATGCACGAGAGGCTCTGTCTCACCGGCCTAAGGGATAACCGAACCTGGCTTCTTACATATCTAGGCCCGTAGTTACCTGAAGGCAATACGATACAATAAAAGAGGTTATACAGATATGGAGGATGGATCTGCCCCAGGACTCCAATTAGAAGAGTAGTAATGGCCATGGGTAGTATAGGCAGGGTTTCCCAGTGTTGCTCCCGCGGACAATAGACACATATCTAGCATCTTACCTCGCCGCCCGCGATTTCATGAGCAGTTCATCCTTACTTGTCAGCACCGTCCACTTGAAGGATAGTCAGAAATGGGATATTATCATAGGAGGGAAGGGGGATGTGGTCCAATTATAGCGGGCCTTGGGGGGGGGTATAACCAATAAGGGTAGGGTAGAAGTCAGGGTCCAAGGCATATCTGTAAGAGTTACCCTGAACCGCGCTTCACTGGATCTTCATAGTCTGGTTGCTCAGGATGTTTAGAGCTTGTTCTCTTGGAAAATACCAGTAACGTGAACAAAAATACCAAAATTGTGACCAACGTACATGTAAATAGATGGAGGTAAATGGGTAAATATCCACCACATTAACGATTAAAAAAAAGGGAGCCATGCCTTACATCCGGGATTTGAACCCAATCCCTAGAAAGGACAGCATTGCTAAACAGCAACAGAGCAAAGCAATCTAATATCATGGGAATAGAGATCCAGAGTACGAAATGCTCCTCACGGCCAGAAACCGTAGGGGCACTATGCACCCCTTTCTAAGTCCTCCTCGCAACTGCCGCATCATAGCTCGGCGGCGCTCCGGTGGGCGCCTGCGCTTGCACCGTTTGCACCGTCATATTCTCGCACCTACTCATGCACTCTGCAAAAAACATCTGCACAAAGCTTTCGGTATAAAAGCTATGATCACTACTGTGATCCTTGACGATATTATGCCCCAGCTCATGACAAGCCGTGACAAACCAATAAATCAGCGCCTCCTTCCGCCCCTTAACCGCCGCCTCCCCACCAGCAATACACGCTTCATGATGTAGCTCTTGGTAATACCTAAAATTAAAGAACAAGCTCCCGTTTAGGTTAAAGGCAATTGTGGGCCCGTTGTTGTCGTAGTACATGTGTATCACTGAGGTAGGCAGGTCAAACACGGCGGCAACCTCAAGTAGGACTGAGGAGAAGGAGTTGAGTTGGAAGATATTCATACGGAGGAAAGATGCCTCGACATGACGCTCCACAAAGAGACGAATGCCAGATGGCATCTCCGTGAGGAATTTGATATCACGTGCTGGTTTAGAGTCGCAATACGTTTTTTGTTCTTGGACTTGTTGTGTTTGTGCGGGGCTAAAGACCTGGTTGGAGTTGTGCGCCCTAGAGGCATTGATTGCACTTTGTAGGTTCGCACGGAGAATATGTGGTTTAGTCGGCTTGTGTTGGTGATCCTCTGGTGGGCGCACCACTGCCGTTTCCTGTGGGGCAGAAAGAGTTGTTGTGCTACCACCTGTGGAACTGCTTCCACCACCAAGCACACTAGCAAAGATGCCCTTATCTCTCTCCTTTTGACTGTCAAACAACTGACGACTGAACCTATTGAAGAAATTTGTTATCGGTGCGGCGGGAGTTTGAGGCTGCTGGACACCATCATGGCGGTTCTGCCCTACTGGAGAACCAAATCCGCCAGGCATGGCAAGAACAACCTCCTTCTGTTTTTTGGCATCCAGCTCAGCTTGTCGTCTTCGCTCCTCCACCAGGTTAGCTTCTTCCTGAAGAGCTTTTGCACGCTCTTCTTCTCGCTGCCTACGTGCTTGTTCTGCAAGCCTAGCCTCAGCAGCACGAGCTTTGAGGATACGCTCCACATTGTACCCTCTCAACTTTAAAATCTCGAGATCTGTCGAGAGCAATGACTCCAACAACAAACTTGAGTGTAACTTAGGTTTATAGAGAACCAATGTCACCAACAGTTGGCTGACATCAAACAGGTGATACTTGGGGGTTACAAACAGCACTTTGAAGCTATTTTGTTCCGTGATAGCCGCTGTAACTTCTTGGACCTTGGCAAGTTGCTGCCCACTGGAAATCTTCAGAGACCTCCTGAGACGGATTTTCTGAACCATTTCAACCTTGACGTTCTTTTGAATCCACTTGGCATCATGCCTGATCTGATCGTGGGAATGTAAGAACAACTGAATCCGCTCAACAATAAGTTTCTGTAACTGCTGAGCCTTTCCATTTGCCTCAATTCGAGCACCAATCGTGTAATCTTCCGTGATGATGCTGCTGAACGCAGAAGATCCCAAGGACTATATAAAATCAGCATCCATCATGTCGTGGGGGTGGGAGCTACCTGCCGCATAAAACTCTTCCAAAATGTCTTCTTGCGGAGCCACTAATACTCTATCCTTGAACAGATTATATGCCACAAAGTCGTCACTAATAACAATCTCAGATGCAGCAGCAAGTTGATACTCCTTGATGGTTTGCTCGTCTTCCGCGGGCTTACCATTCTCCTGAACAGGCAAATCCATACTACCGAGCAGGAAACGTGACCGCTTCATCAGTTTAATTAATTCTTTGTCCTTCCTAAGGGTTTGAAAGTTCTCGGCAATTGTCCGCAAGACCGTGAGATATTTTTGATACCCCTGGAAAGCGTCCAGCAATCTCCCAGGCTCTCGTACGAGTAAATATGCAACTTCCGTATGCGTAGGTTCGGTTTTGCTTCCACATTTCCATAGGAAGGCTTTTGCGTGTGGGCCAAACTCGACGAAGTCAAACACTTCAGCGTACTGCGAATTTTGAGGCCCGAGATACACCGATAGTGGTGAGAGATGTTTGACCTTGGGCGGCGTCCCCTTCTCAGCCCTTGCCTCCCTATCATAGACGGGGACGATAGAAGCGATACTGAGCCTCTGAACATGGTGTGGCATGATTTCGCCTAACCTTGACTCAAAGTAGCTGAACTGATCTGCTGCTTCCTTCGGCGTTTGTGGCGGAGACTTGAGTAACCTGGTCACAGCCTCATCCATACTGGGGTCGGGCTTTACCAAGAATTTGTCCGCGTGTGCGTGAAGATCCTTTCGTAGCACTGGGAATTTGAGAAGTGACGCTTTGGAATTAGTAAAGCATGCACTGGGGACAACAAGTTGGTCCACCGCCTTCAGATCCGTAAACATTGGGTCCAACGGTAAAAATGGGATATCTGTAGGGACTTTCTGCGAGTGGTACTCATTTACAAGGTAGTTCACAATGAAATAGGCCAGTGCTGACTCTGCAAGAGAACGATCAACCCCAGCCATCAGTTCCACAAGTGTAAGAACATCCGGACACTTTTTGAGACCCAACCTCACCAGAAATTTGGCTTCATTGGAGGCTGGCCGCCATTCCCCAGGCCATTGCAATATCGGAAGCTTGAGTCTCCGAAGCTGCTCGTTGGGTTCGTACAAGGCCGAAACCTTGTACAAGCCGGTGTTAGGACTCTCGGATTTGCATATGGGTGTGCCTTGTAGTCGAGTTATGTCCTCCAGAGGTATATCATCTCTAACACCGACCAAGTACTTGATCAAATCAACATGAGACCATTTCGCTCCCTTTTCCCCATTAATATTCGCTACATTCTCATCCATCAGCCTGTCAAAGACAATTTTCAGCTCCACCGTCTTCCGGACTCCAAGGGCAATTAAAACTTTCTCTTTGACCCCAGTTAAGGCGATGATTGGAAGGTCCGCAAAGAGCTTAACAGTAGGGAAATAGGCTTCCCCGGGTTTTTTCATTCCTTGTTTGGTTGGTATACAGGTTTTCTGCTTCAAACTCATCGCTAGATAGTCCTTCCGGTTTTGTGGTTCTTTATCCCAATTCTTCGAAATTATCGACAAAACCAATTGAGCGAACTCAGGATTAAGTGTGAAGTCAACCTCGACCGGGGGGAACTTCCTAGAGCAGAGGTAATTGAGCCACTCCACCACACCTAATTCTGACCATCCCAATGCTTCCAGGTCCCGCAGAGCCATGCTTTTAGTGATATGAAACGGAATGGTGTCTGCCGGTAACGGTATATCGTCATGTAACTTGGATTTGTTTACAGTATGCCTAATATTTCCCAAAGTTAAGGGAACTCCAGTGCCCTCATCAGAAATTACTGCAACTTCCATCAACCTGCGCAATACATGGGGGTCCATATCCCCAGAAAGCCTCTGCCTTGCCGCCCATTTCAAGAATTCGCTAACCTGATTACCACTGAGAGCCTTACTCTCTAGCTGATTCACGATGTCAGCCATGGTGACTTCAACCAGAACTCTGTTGTCGACCAAGGCTTTGACGAATTCGGGAGCACTGTCAGCAAGAGCCTTCGGAAGCATTGGTAGGTTCTCTAGGAATGAGATGTCGGTCGTTAAACGGATCTGGTTAGATGGAAGCACACCCTTTGTAGACAGGAGCTCAATGCTGGTCTCTTTAGAAGCCTGCCAGAACCCGGAGAGGATATGCCTCCCAACATTTTCTGAAGGTGTGGAATCTGAAAAAGTGAACTGTTGCATTACATGAATGGCGCTTTCATAGAGTACTTCCAGGTCCTTCTCGCTCAATCCTTTAGCTTGTGCACCAATCGTGCTCATCTCATCATAGTACATAATTCGAGAGAGAATTCCCGCAACTTTGAGGAGTTCCACATTCCAGTCTCTTACAATTCTGGCATTCAGGTCTATGCTCTCCCTCTCGACCGTCGGAATAACAGAATGTGCAGATATATGTGCTCTGATACCAGTGGTCTGGTGAGTGGGAAATCCAATAAAAACCTTTCCATTGTTGGAGGGAACAACATTCTCAAAAATAGTGGCGTCTTTTTCAGATGCATCATGCTCAGGCTTCGACATTGTTAGGATGGCGAGCTGAGTAGTTTTCGGGGGGGGCTTTTTAGTGGCACGTTCGAGCTCCGCCGCCGCTTTTCGATCAATGGATGTATTCACCGTAGCATTTGCTATCCGTAAGAATATAGTTTTAGTCGAGTATTGAAGAAGATCTTGTCCTGCAGAGGCTGATACTATCGGCTGAGAGGTGAACCTGAAAAATGACCGCAGCACCGGAGCTACAGTACTTTGCTGAGTAGGCGAGTATTGAGTCAAGTTCATGTAATGTGCATCAATTTGCACTCTTTCTGTCTCCACTTCGGCTATCTTCATAATCTTCGACGTGGTGGAAGGATCTATTGATGAGGGTATCTTTAGCGGCATTGACGGTGAAGCTTTCTTAGTCAACTCTAACAGGCAATATTCATCGATGTATAGTGATATCGAGATAAGCTTGACGAATGTAAGGCTGGTGGCAAGGAATTTGCAGAGACCCTTCAGGTCTGGTATCTCTGCTGGCTCTCTTGACTCCAGTAGAAAGGTAGTCCATCGGTCGAAGTTGGGCAGTTTTGCGCGCCTTGTGAATAATTGATTCCCTTTCCAGTAAAATACCATCTACACCGAGTCAGCTATGGCGGTGATGTGCCCCCACGGCACAAACCATAGGAAGGGGGGGGGGTTCCTACTGCCTGGTCACCTGAAGAAACAAAGGGCTCCTCACAATCAGCAAACACACTGTAGAATCCAACACCGAATGCACCTATACTAGCTGTCAATATGATTATCCCTTCATACGTGGTTTAGAGGCAGCTCTACCGATTTTGGTCTCATCAGGGTTGCCTTCGGCTATTCTCTTTAGCCTCTGCCAGTCCTCTTCCCGGAACGCATGCCCATCATTCTTGACTAGCATTCGTCGGCATTTCACCCTCAACAGATCCCTCGGGTCCCTGCCCAAAGATTGTTTATTAGCACCAGGATTGAGACACCCATGGGAAAACGGTCGCATCCTTACTCAAAACCCGAACCCGCAGCTGCTGTCAAACCTGTGTTTGTGGGTTGTGATTGGAATCTGATCTCGACTGATGACGCATTCGCGTCGGCTGCATTCTGTAGAAGCTCTCGGAGGGTTGTGTGCTCTCCTGAGTATCTGGCAAGGACTTTATCTATCTGTGATCCCGAATCAAGCATTAGTTATCCAGTACTGGGGGATAACAGGAAACTTCATGCCTTACCAAAGCCCGTGTGTTGACTGTGACAGCCTCCTCCTCACGGCTAGAGTGTAGTGTTTGCGCTCTTAATGCATTGTAGTCGAAAGCCGCCATTCCACCTGACATACACTTCTCTTGGACCTGTTGGGCTTCTAGAAGGATGACGTTTGATACTGCCTGCGTTGAGGGCAAAAAAGAGATGCTGTCTGCGTAGTTTGCAGAGTGGGCAAGTGAAGCTGAAAGGTCTCTCTGTGCGGAGGGAGGTTCCTAAAGACTGTCGTAAAGGCGGAGCAACAAAGGGTCGAGTACCTTTCTGATTTGTGATCTCCCAGAAATATATTCGGTGATCCACTGGGCGGGCAACAATGTAGACCTGCAGCACCGGGGGCTCTGTCATGCCGGCGCTGCTGGTGGTACTTGTACTGTACTACATACACCAGTGCCCTACTTAAGGAAAGGCTGGGCACGTGCACTGAGAGACTGGTGAAGGGGGAGTCAACATCACATCTAACTTACCCCCCTCCCTTGTGGCATCTCTGATTGCTCCAGCCCACCACTTACACACCATTCATCACCACCTCTGGTCTCCAATCCCCCAGCAGTCACAGCCACCCACTCGATCAACGCCCCGTTGCACCACTGCCTCAACTCCCCTTGGGCAAAGGCAATGGATGGCTTGTCGTACACCTCAACGTCCCGGCTGAGGGCACTCCTGTGTCCCATTGGACGCATCAGACGCACCCGGTTTCTCGAGTTCGTAGACAGAGTGCACGTGGAGAATATTGTCCGGCTTGGAGACGTTTCGCCAGATGCCAAACCCAATCGGAGTACGTTCACGCCACATGCAAAGTGCAGCCCCCCCTTGAGGCAAAGAGCCGGAGGCTGACAATGGATGCACCGGGCCATCTTTGGGATGGGCACAGCTATGTTCAGTCCACAGGGATTCCCAAATGGGCAAATCGTGTACAATCTAACAACGACACATGACCGGGACCATGAATATCTAGAACCGTTTGAACCTCATCGGCGGACATTTCTTGTGCGTCAGCTTGCTCATTTGCCTCCGGTTAATGTATTCACTTATGTGATAATAGGTCATAGCTATTGCAGACTTTACGGAGAATAACCCACCAGAGATTCTACTCAGCCAGTTTGAAGACCTGCGAGCTATAGTATGGCCCTATCACCCAGACCTCCGTGATTCCTACTGAACTTTCACAGTATCGTAGAGCGCTTTTCCACACCTGCCTCATATTTGACTCGCCATCGTCTGCACCGCTCCCAGTACCGAAAATACGACCAAATGATGATAGGGACACGTCAAAGTATTTCATTCCGGTGCCTACGAAGCGGGAATCGCGAACAACGTCCATGCGGACAATAATGTGCGACATCACATCTTGCCTTCTCTCCGAATTCACTGGTTACGCTCGCACCCTCCAGTCACTGCCAACAGTAGAGTCCCCTCTAGCATCGGGTGTGGTGGAGGAAGCAGGTCTCGCATCCCCAGCGACGAATAACCGAATGAGCGTGCAATCTATTACTGGTGCTTCGGTAATAGGAGGCCTGCAGCAGCAGAGAATGAGTATGCAAGGTTTTGGCAGTGGTACTGTGACAGAGAGAGCAAGAAGTAAAGGGAAGGGGCGGGTCCAGATTGCGATTGCCGAGTTATACATGTTGACTGGTAGAATACCAGATGCATTGAAAGAGTAAGCAACCCCAGGGCCACTATGCTGTGTTCACTCTATTGATTATTGGCCCTTGCTCGTCATGCAGAGACAAATGTTGATAACCGCCTTGTTAGGTTTGTGGAAGGAGCGAATATTGCAAGAAATAATAACGATCATCTTTGGCATGGGAAGGCGTTAAATGGAATTGGTGTTTGTTTAGTTATTCTCGCATATTTAGGCGTTGATTTTCAGGTTTCTACGCGGCCATCCCACCGGGAATACAGCTTTTCAACTAACCCACTCAAAATCCAGATACCAAACATTCCATATCCCACCTTAGACGCGAAGTTGGCATCAAAATCTACACCCACACCACCGAAAACCCCAACCCCGGGAACGGATAGCACACCTTCCCGACAATCGACCTCTGCAGCAGATCCACAACAGCTCCTTGAGCTCATACCGGAGTTGGGAACCACAATATTGAATCTCTACAACAGGAGTTCCAACTTCCAAGGAGAGACCATACCCCAAATATGCTTCTCAGAGAGCGTGATCCGGCATTCGAAGTTCATGGCGTCTGTCTACCTTGCCAATGGTCTGAATACCAAATCTCTCACCAATATAGTATTGGGGGATCGAATCACAAAACCTGAAATAATCGAGAGGAAGATACCTGGGCTCCCAGATAAACGCGAAATTTCGGCATCGGTAATGAGAGCATATCCGAACCCCATAGAGGCACTTACAGTTTTAGATGCATCAAAAGTGTTAGGGGGCATTGCCAGTGTTTTAGACTCAATAGGGTTCCAGAGGAGAAAGGCAATGATCACGAGGGAGCTCATCCGGATCTTGATACCTGGGTTAATACAAGCAAGGGTTGTTGGAGCAGCGGGTGCCGGGATACATCCAGCCGCTGGATTAAGTGCAACAAGTAGGCCGGTTGGACCCGTGACGGGTGGATCAGGAGGGGCCCTTGATATCATGGAAGATGAAGTCGAGATTGGGATAATGGGACTTCTTGAGGACATGTGCTCAGCTTATGGAATTGTGAGGAAACACAACAAAAACACGGCAGCTAGCGAGCCAATAGACGAAGAAAGGCAACATGGGGAAGAAATAGTTGCTGAAAATGAGCTCCGTGCTTTTGGCTGGACCGGGCTCAAGATACATGTCTTGAGAAGTTGCATGTCCCTCTGTGAAGCCCTGCCAGATTTCAACGGAGTCCTCAAGTTCACTGCACAGCTACTGAAGATGGGTGGTTCGGATTTACCGCGGGACGAACAGATTAAGTTGGCGACTAACATCTCCAGGACAATTTCAGCCGCGGGGAAGTTGGGTATGGACGGAGTGGTGACGAATTATTGGGATGCGTTCCTCCTACGTGAAGTAGAGCTAGTAGAGTAAGTCTTGAGCAGGCCTAGGTATCACCACTGCTACAGAGAGATAACCATTGAGTGTTCAGGTCGAGCTTATGGAAACCGCCAATGCCTCATGCGAGACATGAGTTGCAAGATGAAGACTCAGCTGATATTCGGGTGCCTATAATAGCAAACAAAAATCCGTTCATATACAACCCCTTTGCAAAGAAACGGGAAACTGTGACTGCGGAACAGGTACTAGTGCAAGGGGAACTTGCAGAATTCAGAGTTACATTGCAGAACCCCTTTGAATTTGATGTCGAGATTGAGTCGATAGCTCTAGACGTTAAGGGAGTCGAGTTTATCACAGAAAAGCAAGGCGTGGTGCTGAGCCCCTTCCGCACTCAGCAACTACCGATTTTCGGCAAACCAACTGGGTCTGGAAATATGACGGTTGTTGGATGTCGGATAAAGGTCTTTGGCTGTGCTGAGAAATCGTTTCCCATTTTTACAGAGGGGTTTGACTATGGAAAGCTGGACATTAAAATTAAAAGAATGGGGCTACCCGTGTTGGAGCAGAAACCTGTGCGACCAGTTTCGACAGTGTTGAATGCAAAGCGGGCGTCGGCCAAGCTATTCCCATCGCAGTTCCCAACCCCGAAAACAATACCAGTCACGGTCATTGAGAATCAGCCTCTTGTACTGGCTCATTCTAGCTCGCTACCACAGTCAGCGTTGATGGTACTAGAAGGAGAGAGGAAGGTGTTCAATGTCGTCTTCCAGAACCTAACCGACGTGCCAGTGGATATTCTCTTCTTTTCCTTTCAAGACTCGACTACTACTCAATTACAAGCAGCGTTGGCATCAAAAGATATGCAGCCTTCTGAGATTTATGAGTATGAAGTCTTACTGTTGAAGAAGCAAGCGTTGCTTTGGAAGAATCAAACACAGAAGCCTAAACCACTACCTAGTACTGACGGAGAGAGTGACAAGCAGGAACCTGCAGAGGTTTCACTCATTGCACCACATTCTACAGCCAGCTTCGATATTGAGGTACTTGGTAAACCGGGGCTGACGAATGCATCTGTACAAATGGATTACGGGTATCTAGGGGTGCCGAGAAATCAGGTGACAGGGAGATTTTACACCCGACAAGTGGTTTTCCCAGTTACCATTACAGTCAATGCCAGTATTGAGCTCCTTAGGGTGGACTTTATACCATTTCAGACATCTGTAGATTTCCCTGAAGCTGACGGGGTATCCACCAGTTGTGAGACAATAAATGACAAGAGTGAGCAAATCAAGAAATTATTCTGCCAGGCAAATGTTAGGGACGAGCCAAGTGAATACTGTCTGATGACCCTCGATCTCCGGAACGCATGGCCGCAGCCGCTAAAAGTCAATTTACAAGTCCGTGGGCCCCCGAAAAGTCCGAAGGAGGAGGAGGCGGAATGGGTCAATCCGTATGAAACCTCCGACACCATTCAGGCTGGCCATCAAAGTCGGTTTGTAGTCCTAATCAAACGCGTCCATCTTTCAAACCCTACCGCAAAGATTCCATCGTTATCCGGAACGCAGAGGCAGTTCGTCGTAAGTACAACCAAGCCTACTGCAGACCAGGAGAGGCTCTCGCGAGAAGCATTTTGGTTCAGGGAGGAGATATTGAAGTGTATCCGGGGAACCTGGGAGGAGGTTGGAACCCAACGACGAGGAGAGGTCGAGTTGAGGAACTTCCGGCTCAGTCCTAGGATGGTTGAGACTGTGAGGGTTGATGATGTCGGGATCAGGATGGAAGTCATTCCATGTCCGCATAGAAGGAATATGGAATCTGAGGGGCAAGAGGAATTAGCCCCTGGCTTGCTCCAAAAATGCACTCCCAGCAAGTTTATCCTGGAAACAGACCAATTCTATAATCTTCGCACGACGGTTACCAACCGCACCTCGCGATCTATCCTCCCTATCCTCCGGCTGTCACCTTCCCTCCGGAATCAACATGTTTCAGTGGCGCTGGACCTCTCCCGCAGGTTTGCGTTTGATGGGTTACTGCAGCAAGCTATACGGCGGATTTCACCAGGGGAAAGCACAAGCGTGGAAATGGGCTTTGTGGTACTGTGTAGAGGTGAATTTGAGGTGACGGCGGGAGTGGAGGAAGTTAGGGCCGGCAGGTGGGGGATGGATGTTGGCGGCGCAGGAGGGTATATGACAGCGAGAGGAGGAGCAGACGCAGGGAAGCAGGTAAAGAAGTTGGGGCCGGATGGGATTCCGGAGGATATCCTGGAAGGGGTAGTTGGGAAGCGGAGTTGGGTTGGGAGAGAGGTGATGACTATGGTGGTGAGGGATAAGGTATAAGAGTATGTGCATGGTGCAGTGGAGGAGATGGCGGAGGTAAATTGGCCAGAGGTAAACTGTAGATATTTGGGACTGACTGTAGTAGTCATGATTGTTGGCCTTTGTAACGCTGACTGATAATTGAGGGTCATGCTTAGATTGGTATTCGATTCTTATCCAACTACTCATGCTAGCCATAGGAGACCTCGAATTGTAGGTGCTATAGCTGTAAAGATTTACCCTGAAGCCTTACTTGGGCAAGGGGGGAATTCAGCTAGCACCGAATTGGTAAAAACTTGGTAGAATGTCGTGTTAGGAAAAAACCTGCTAGATAATGGGTATATCGACAGGCCTCTGAGAGGGGAGACTATCGGCGCCCTTACTCAGTCGCAACCAATTTTGTTCTACCACGAGATCGGTATCTCTAGAGCTTCGCCTTCCTGGATCCAATTGTGTCCTTCATATATACTGTACATACGCAATGGCCTTTACATAATCGCGGAGCTGACGCATAGTCTTTGATGATCCCAGAAGAGCTTCTTCTGATATTCTTTTCTATAGAGGAATACTGCAATATCGATTACAATGCTTGAGATTTGGCTCCGTGATGCCCCAAACACATGCATCATATCCTTCAACCGGTACAGTCGATACAGAGTGCTTGCTCTGTACTTACTCCGTAGGTACATAATGTTGAAAAGCCATGGAGCTATCATTATCATGATATCACTGTTCTTTGATCTTGTTCTTTCAAAACTTCGTATGTATGCGAGCTCGCTCTATATAGTGGATACTTGAATTGTTGTTGCTGTTGCCAAGGTCCCTGCCAAGAAGCTAGGCTAGAGGCAACCTCATTTTTTAGTTCTCATAAACAAATAAACATAAACAAATGAAAGGATGTCTAGTCGATACTTGGGTACAAACATA
>Ga0307514_10002169_pt1 | contig 21095 bp, 21 predicted proteins | sample 16_EM_MG_FD_203088 | JGI IMG/M metagenome (GOLD analysis project Ga0307514, IMG submission 203088) | Populus trichocarpa ectomycorrhiza microbial communities from riparian zone in the Pacific Northwest, United States - 16_EM | ecosystem: Host-associated > Plants > Roots > Unclassified | place...
CCAAAAAAAAAAAAATTTACCCGCCACGATAATCAAACCATACATAAACAAAGGTGTTCGATGACAAAACAAATGCAGATGCACAAACAGCGCAAAAAAGTCAAACCGCGGAAAGCAATTCTGCAAACAATTAGCAAGCAAAATCCTACACCCAAACAACCCGTATGGTACACCCATTTTTTTTATCGACAGCAAAAAACAAAGCAATTGAACAAAGTCCAGGGGAAGAGAAAAAAATTGCAGGCAGAGGAATATATACATTCCCCCAGATAGAACTTGCAGGAAAGGAGCTATGAATCCACAATCCAGGTGTACAACCTTAGATAATGAATTATATGTTTATTCTACTCCAAACGAGCGCCTTGAATCCAGAGGAACACAAGTAGACGGTAAAAGGGAGCGCATTATCAGAAATGATGCTAGTGGCAGCGCAAATCAAGCATGGTACCAAATCTACTCCCACATGGCACCAACATCCCAGAGTTAGAACGGCTGATTCGCGCTCTCGACCACCTTCACAAAGAACTGGTAAAGCGACCTGGTTTCCTCCACTGGTGGAGGGGTCCAAGCGTTGTTGACAGCAGCGAGGACCTTCTCGTCTCCAGATCTACCACGCCCCAACAGCTCCAGGAACTTGTTGAGATACCCCTGATCGATCTCTACCTCGATAATCTGTATACCAAAGACCCCGCCATTAGCTTTTTGCTTACTCAAGGATAGCACACTAGGGTTCATGGGACGAGTACTCACTTGTTTGCCGTCTGGGTCATACTTCTTGGTCTTCAGGGGGTAGAGAGGAGCAAACTTCTTCTTCAGGACTGGGGCCGACGCTGGCTCTGCTACAGCAGGCTCAGGCGGGTGGAGGGTGCTCTTGAAGTTGATGCCAGGCGCAGCTCTCGGGGGCGAGTCCGACTGGGCCGTCGTAGATGCTCTCAAGCCGCTGGACACATGTGGCTTAAACTTTTCCGCCTGAGTGCGTGCTTTGTGCGCGGGATCGCCAAAGCTGAGACCAGAAACCACCTTTTGTGGCGAGGTCAATGTAGGTGGTGGTGGTGGTGGTGGTGTTGGCTGGTTGTAGGCAGGATTCTGATGCCATGAAATGCCCGGCGGAGGGAGGGTGGCGTGGGAGAGAGTGGGCGTGGCAGGAGGCGCGGGGGAACTGGGAGCAGGGGGGGGAGACTTTTTCGGCGAGGGTTTCTTCTTCGTGACCTTGTTTGTATGTGGGGCACTTGGAGGAGAGCGAGCACGACGAGGAGAAGCAGGCGCGGCAGGGGCCGATACGTGGGCTGCGGGAGCGGAGACAGTAGCTTCTGGCGCAGGCGCGGCGACAGGTGTAACAGGGGCTGCAACAGGGGCTGCGGGAACGGAAACTGGAGTGGCTGGAACAGCAGGTGCCTCGGAAACTTCTGGCGCCTTGTATGTTTCACCGCCAAAGAGGAACGAAGTCGGCCGGGAGGGAGGAGGGGTTGGTTCAGTGGGTGTAGCTGGCTCCGGGCTCTTCGATTTCTCCTTACCTTTACCCTTGCCCTTTTTCCTTGGCCGCGTAACGTCCATATCGGAATCCTCCTCTGTGGATTCACCTCTTTCCGCCTTCTCTCGCTCCTCAACCTCCGCCCAATCCACACCCATTTGAGCCAGAATGACTCGTCTCTTCTCCAGGTCGTGTCGCGCAGAGACCCGCCTGTCACGGCGGTTAGCCTCAATTTCTCTCTCGAGCTCTTCCAGAATCTGCCTTTTCTGTTCCTCTGTCTTCCCCGTAAGATTGTAACTCCGCCGGGATCTCTTGCTTCCGTTGGCCACTGTAATGGACTCACTATCCTCCGTCGCACGCAGAAGATGGCGCGGGATTCTTGAGCCCCAGTATCTCCTTTGGCCGTCGTTTGAGACAGTATATGACATGGCCTTCTTCTGTTGTAGACCTATGAACCGATCCCCAAAGGACACCGGGCGGGGAGCTAGGCTGGCATATGGGTCTTTGGCAAGGCCAGGGTTGAGATAAGCTGGTTTTGGTGGTAACTCTGGCTCTGGTGTTTTCCTATATGACCCCGGGAACTGATTCTCTTGCTCTTCTTCGGGACTCTCCGAGCCCACCATACTCCCATCGTCTTCTGACTGTGGAGCGGGTGTAATCTCTGTATCCATTTCCCTCATCAACTCCGCCGGCCTCCTTATTGGGGATGCAAGGAAGTTAGTGGCAGCACGCCAGAGGCTTCGAAGCCGCGCGGTTGGTGCTGGTGTTGCTGCTGGGGTGGTAGGGGCAGGTGCTGTTGCCACCTGTTGTGGGGTGCGTGGCGCAGGCCTTTTTGGAGACCCACCTCTTCGGGGAGTTTGTAGCGCACCTCTCATTGTGAATTTATTCTTTCCAGGTGTGGCCTCTTCGTCACTAGAATTATGGCTCCCGCGCCATTTCTTCTCCTTTGGACTAGTTTTGCCATATGGCGATGTTCGTGATGAACGTGCGTCTTTGGAGGTGGTTGTGTTGGGAAGGGAGGCGCGCTTGTTTGCCGCCTTCTCCGATTCCTGTACTCCGAATAGATCTTCTGTAATCACGTTAGCAGCTGATAATCAACACGTCCAAAGATCTAGAATAGTCGCGCGTATTCCGGCATAAAAACGAAGCATTTAACTTGCCTGTAGTATAATGGCTCTGATCCTTCTTCTCAATCACCAGCTTTTTGATCCCCGTTCCATGACCGTAACTCACGGTAGTGGTAGGAAAACTAGTAGAAGTCCTAACAGTAGTAGTGTTTGTATTAGGGGTTGAAGTCATCCCTCGTAATGTCGAGGGCAGTGGCTTTGGCGCGGGCTGTTTCGCGATTGCCTCGGCCTCATCTTCGGAGTCGTAGAAGAAGCCATACCCAGTAATCCTCCTCTTCTGGGGCGAGCGTGGGGCAAGAGTGGTGTTGACTGATGATGACTGGGCCACAGTGGGAGCGGAAGTGGTGGATGCGGCCTTGGAGGGGCCGGCAGTGGATGACGAGATAGAGGCGGCGGTGGTGAAACCGGCCATTGTTGATGATCAGGAATGTAAAAGTATAACAAGCTTGTTGTGTAAACAAACTGTCGCCTCACGCCTCACGTGGTGTTGTGAATAACATGCAAGGGAACTCTGGTTGTCTAGGCGACTCGGGTATATCGTATTGCAACGCTGAAAGCTGCTGTCGGTAGAAAATTACCGTTTTGTCGGTCGGGTGCTGTTGTCTAGGAGACAGGTCAACACAACAAAGAAGCGGAAGCGAAAAAAAATCGCGGGCGGAAGGGCTTGTAAAAATACCAGTCGACACAACAGCCAGGCGTTAGACAGGGATTCTGTCGGCGTTGCAACGAGGCTGCATGTGCTTCGAGGGCCGAAAGAGCTGGGCTGCAGTGGGTGATTTTTTTCGCTGAGACTGGAACGCAGTCTGGGGGAGGGCGAAGGTCTGGAAAGCTGTAAACTGAGACAAGATGCTTCCAACCAAGGCCCGGCTCAGGGATGGGGGGTGATCCCTCAAAATATACCCAATTTGCCCACCTGTGTCACCATCAAACCCGACCCAATTCCAACCAGGCTGTACGGCCGTGAATTCGTGCAACAAACAGTTCTATGCCAATGGTATTTGTGTGTGATCTCTACTGCTCTCTCCCACAGAGGAGCAGGGAACAGTGGTGGTGTGCTCCAGACAGGAAAAAAAGTGTGTGTGTTGGAGTGGTGGGTGATGAGGAGTTGGTGGGGTGGGAGGATATGGGACGGACTTGGCAGTTGGGGCCACCACCAAACCAAACAAACCGCCAGCCACGAGAGCGAGCAACTAGGTAGGTAGAGTAAGGGCTCTACGGCTACAGTATCACCAGTTGTGCTGATGCACCTCGAAAAAGGAGTGGGTGGAAGAAGAAAAATTACAAACGGCAAGGCATCGTAGGCATCGACCAAAGGCCGGGTCAGCTCGGCCATTTGCTTATGTTCTAGCCGAACCGAAAGCGAGAAGACCTGCATAGCACTGCTCCCCCATCTGCACGGCGAGAATATGATCAGTAATATCGTGGCTCCTCTATTTCCATCTTCACTGTGGCTACATACATGTACTCTAGTACTATACAATACATCAAGCCTCCTCTGCGCAGCCTGACAATCGTCCAATAAAATCAATAATGGGACGGGTGGTGGGACATGTTGAGGGGACAAGTAGGTACTAGTACACTGTAATTGTATAATTGACGTGTCCAATCATAATTTTCTTGTATGTATCCGTAAATTGAAAAATAGAAAGAACCAATAGAACCAATAGAAACAAACACACAAACAACACACAAACAACACACAAACAACACACAAACAACACACAAACAACACACCCACTGGTAAAAATCTACCCGGTCCAGTATGTACCTTTCCACACAGTACCTACCAGTACTTGTGCACATACCTTCCTATATATATACCGCAACACCCTCCCATATATAAAACGCTCCCCACCCCAGCCCAAATCTCACCTCGATTTCTGCAACACAAACCAACCCTGTTACCGGAGAACCCCTGAGATAACCGAGGCCCCGGCGTCGCTTTCTCTCTGGGATGTCTAATCTCTCGTAGGAGTGCTCTAACTCGATGCGCAGTACCTAGCACCATCCTCTACTACCAGCGCATCAGTCGGCGCTATCTCCATCATCTTCACCTGCGCTACAATCCGACGTGCAAGATCATTGACATTACCGACAATGAGTTATTAGGAATTCATCTCGTAGAGAATCAGACGGTATGGAACTAACAGAGGGGCAGATACATCTGAGAGGCTCCAGAAGAAGTGGGATGCATATCCGAGCACAGTTGCAAGACCGTCGAGAGCCAACGTTCCTAGATCGCATTAATGGCGTATTCATCTGTTTTGTCGCCAGCGCAATCCGCCATTGTTTGAAGTTGTGGAAGACAGGCGAATAGGTAGGCCTAGAAGAATGAAGTCCAGTGCAAAAGTACTGTCGTGCGACACTGGTGGCCCCCCGCCTGCATAGTATCCGAAAGAAGAACAAACCTCTCCAATCAAAAATAGGGCGCCAATTATACAAAAAAGTATAATCATTTACTGCCCTCTCACACACCTCCCAGCACGCCTCCCCCGCCAGATACTTCGCCGCATTACACGCTGCCCCCACCTTCTTCTGATCCACCCCTTCCCCTTCCCCCGCAGCCTGATCATACAACCTCGCTCGCATACAACGCCGCCAACTTCGCCGCCTCCAACTTCATATACGTCTGCTAGTCCATGCTGGATACTCTGATACATCCCAACCGGGTCCCCCAAACACCACCCTCTTCTGTATGTACCTCGTTGCTCTGTTTAATGCTGCGTAGCCCAGGCCAAGAGCTTCCCCTGCGAGGAGACAGCGTTCTGCGTTCATCCCGTGGAGAGCCTACCTCCCTCCAGACACAGGTTTAGTAGAGGGATCATGGGGGTGGATGAGTGGAATGACGTGGATTGGGGTAGGGGGATTACAATATTAAACTCCATACCTTCCTCCCCAATCAGCGTATCTCCCGGGATTTTAACCTGTCAAAGAAACATTCCATTCGCATCGATTGCCCTTCCACCCATTTTCTTGGTACGTGGACTTTGAGGCTCGGGAGGTTCTTGTCTTGTCGATGAAGAAGTGAGAGAGGCCTTCGCTGGGGTTTTGGGCGAGGGGGAGAGGCGTGGTGTGGGCAAGGAGGATCATTTTGTTGGCAACTTGAGCAGAGGAGATCTGTAGATATGTTAGATCTTTTGGGGAGATAATGGGTGGGTGGGCAGTACCTATTCGGCTCTGTCCTGTATTTGTATAACCCCCACATAGCAATTAGCCCAATTCAAATTACCCTCAATCCAAACACAAAACGCCAATACGACCCTGCAATCCCCGCCCACTCTCCGCAACTCGCCTCCAACCCCGCCCCACCAATTTCCGCCGGTAGACAAACCCCAATCCATCCCCCCTTTGCTATGGCAGCGTGGAAGCCATGGGGGTAAGTTTCGGTGCGTCACGTTCGGCCCAATACTCCTACTGGATCGAGTGGAGTTAGCGTAGGGGGGCAAGTGACATACATCGGGAAGGTCCTTACATATCCTGGCTACGGCCTCGCGGACCTCCAATTGTGGTAAATGTCTTTGGGTGTGGCAGAGTAGTCCTCGAGCCACGAACGGGACAGCTCCGGACAACTATAAACATATTTATCCATTTACCAATTTACAAAAACTTTAAACCTGTATATCTTTTCAGTAGTACGCTACCGGTATATGTAACTCCAGAACCGGCTACAGTTGCGCATTACGCGCCGGTTGATTGGGGCCCCAAGACGGCAATCTGCCAGAGTACCACAGACGGGGGGTTCCAATGTCGATGCCAGAAATATGCTAGACAAAATGAATGAATTTCTATAGTACAAGCCAGCCAGCTATGCATCTAAGAGTAACGGTAAATCCAATGTTCTCCACTGCATGCGTATTGCATTTCAAGTCCTTGCACGTAGCGGGCTCCAAACAACTCTTCCCCAAAGCCACTAGGGTTCAGTCCCGGGAACTTAGTCCTCATAGTTCCCCACCTCCACCATAGCTAGCCACCCCAATCCATTAGCCAGTGTCCCTCATCAAACCACCAACCCCCAGCAACAACACGCCAGGCTATACAAGCAGCATACCTTCAATGGGCACATTCCCCTCCACCCCCTCATGCGGCTCCCCATTCTCATAAGTCTGCACCTTCCATGATCCTGGCTCATTCGGATCTTTAATATACTCTATAGTCGGGAAGTAGTGCTCGTTCTTCTTCATAGTCAGGATGTAGGGTATATTATCGAATGTTATAATTCGGAGTCGGAAGTCTATGCGTTCAGAGCCCCACATTAGCTTTGCTCCTACATTCCACCAACTAGGAATATTCGGGCGATATGGTACATACAGGTATTATCCAGGATTTTTGAGACCTCGCGCAAAAAGTCCGTGAGGTTCAGTGTCTTAACACCGTTTACTGCAATGACAAAGCTTGTTGGGCATAAGCCATACTGCGAAGCCGGTGATCCCCGAATCTGCACAAACATTAACAACCCAACCCCCGCACACCCAAGAAGGGAAAACCTACCCTAGCAGCAACATAAATATCTGAATGCAGTTTACTTATTTGCTGCCTAACTGCCAAATGAGGTCTATGCAGAACACTCCCACAGAAGATAACCACCCTGTCCGTCTCAAGTCCATCTGCAGGGATAGTCGGCACCCTCAGCTCCGTCTCCTGACAATTCCTCAAAATGACCATATCCAAATACTCATGATCATACATAACATCCAGCTCACTAATCCTCGTCAACACCTTCCCATTTATTGACAAGATAACATCACCCTCCTCTAATACCGCAGGATGTCCACACTCTACCTTCCTCACCATAAATAGTTGATGCCGTTCTTTATTCTCCTCCTCCACCTTCCTGATCCATTGATCTGAAATCCCCATGATCCGAACCTGAGACATGTGCACGAGATTAAGCTCTACAGCCAACATCCTCAACTTCGGCACAATTCCATTCTGGATGCTCCTGATAATAGGAAGTATTGACGGTGTAGCCAATCCCAAATGATATTCTACCTCCTTCCCATTCCCATGCTCACCCAAGAACGTCAACCACAGCGCCCTCACAACTCCCTTCTCATCAGCCAGTACACCAGTTCCACACTGTGAGCTAAGGTTGGTATCCACGGTGATTGCGTCGATGTTAATCGCACGATACCTCGGCGCCGCCGCACAAGCCGGCACCGCCACAGTCGTGATATCCGTAACCGTAGTATTCCCCACAACCACCCTAAAATTATGGTTGAATCCCAAGAACGTCATCGGCGCGCCCTGTTGGACCGCGTCCTCGCTGAGTATCGGCGCTTTGACTGGTGCATTGACGAGGCTCGTATTGTACTGGATAATAGCATAATTTTGTAATGGGTGCATGAAGATCACTTTACCCTCGATCAAAATCGATTCCGCAATCGCTATGGTAATATCACACATATCATGTGGCACAATAGCCCGCGACACAACCACCAAGCCCTTCTCTGCATCAACGACAAGACCGAATCCGGTTTTCTTGGGGCGGGGGTACCCATCAAGCTTTATAGGCATTGTGCAAACGATCCTGACGAACCCCCGAACAAGATCCGAGGCAGCGGCGTAATTTGCTGTATCCAAAGCAATGAAATTGGCCTGCTTTGGCTCCAACTGCCTCGGTGGAAGCGGGTTTCCTAGGTCTTTGAAGTCCCACAGCCCAGTCACATCTTCCAATAGTCAGTACGACACAGGGAAAATTCAGTTAAACGAAATAACCCACCATTTCTGATAGCCATCCTCATCTTCTTAGACCAGTGCCTATCAATGTAAATGATCGCCGTATGCATCGTATGGAGATCCCTCAAATGCCTGTACGTGACTACTACTCTCGCCCGGTCGGGAATACCTGACATAACCCCGATAAAAGTATCCAGATCCGGCGTCTTTTTGTTATCCACAGACTCCAACATCCAACCCTTGGTCTCCCCATCAAACCTAAATGACCCAGCGGGCTCGCAGACATAAACCCCCTTTACGGGAATAGCAAACTGCCGTGCGTATTGGTAGGATAAACTGTGGAAGGAAGCACCGCACACTGTCAAGTACCTGTCAGGGGTGATGGCATGTAGATCACCCACGGAGATGGTAACCTCAACATCCTGCCCTCCACGCTGTAGCAGAAGGTTGATACTCTGCCCCACAGAGTTGTCCAGGATCTCATCAAGCCTGACAAACTTCGTAAGGAGCTCACCATTGACTTCAATCAAGATGTCACCCTCCTCGATAAGCTTATCTGCTGGTCCTCCAGGTAACACAATCTCCGCGGCCAACATTCCAATCTCCTTTGGGCATCTCTTTCTCACCTCACTTTCCCACTCTGGGCTTAACCCCAGCCTCCTACACTCATCGAACGCCTTGTAGAACCACTGCGTCTGAATCGTCCCCCTCGTCACCGGCTTCCCCTCCTGCAAGCACTGCAAAGCTCTTAATGGCCTATCAAGCGGTAAGAAGTAATCTGTTGCCGCCTCTGTGCTACCCCCAGCCTGTAGAGCAACTGCATATCCGTCTAAATTGACCACAGGCGACCCAGAAGAACCTCCACTGGCAGATGCTGCAGCCTGAATGTAATTCGTGTTGAAATCATTATAACCCTCACCATACTCTGGTGCGTTCCTGTCAACTCGGCTGATTACACCGGACAGGATACTCAGTTTCTCTCCAGCATCATTACCAACCACCCGGATCTCAGCACCAACCTCTATGTCGCCCGTTAACATCATTATCACCGCCATGGTGGAGAAAGTGTACGTACGTGCAAGATCGGGCCTAAGCTCTAGAGCCGCCACGGGCATGTGCTTGATAGCCTTGGGGTCGAACCTCAAAAATCCGAAATCGTGAATCGGGTCTCGATATACTGGGTAGACATCGCACTAATTACCCCAGAATCAGTAACCATTCCACCTGTACCACGCCTCTCCATCAGGAGAACCAATAACCCACCTCCTCATGATTATCAAACACACAGTACCCCCAAAACGGCCCTGCGCAAACCACATGTCTATTCGTCATGATATACCCCCTCTCTGCATCCACCACAAACCCCGTTGCCTCACTCGTGATCGCCTCATCTGTATCGAAAGAGCAAGTTTGACAGAACCGAATCGACACTACATTCCTGACAACCTTCTCTATCGTCCTCTGCCACTCTGCAGTGTCCGTCGCTGATACCCCAGGAAGTCGTGCCATTAAATTCATTGCGTGCATCTGCTGGTCATCATCCATCTCATAGTCACTCCCTACCTCCTCGTCGGCATCCCCATTTGCTTGGTCTAGTATGGCGTTGTGCTCTGGGTTGTCTAAATTGATACCGAGCGGAGGTTGGTCTTTGTGGTGAGACTTCTTGTTGGGCCGGCCGTCATGGATGACGGCGTCGGAGATTCGTTTCCTTGTGCCTCCTCTGTCGTACATATCCATTCCGTTGGCCTCCATCTTTGTTGAGTTGCTGCCTGGTAGAGGTATGCAAACTCTGCGTCCGGGAAGTCTGATCAGAAACTTCCTGGCGGTGTGAAGCTTAACGTTGATACAGTTGCTGAGTAGTCTGGTCGGTTGCTTTTCCGCCCTTGTGAGGCAATCCCGTAGACCTTTATCACCCCTCCCAAAATAACAATCCTTCCTTAAGGCTGAGCCGAACGAGCCGCGAGCTGAGGTCGAATGAATCCTCCAGATCCAACAATCCCAAAATTAATCCTCAATAATAAAGAAAAATCCAAGGGAATAGCGGCCCCTTGTAGCCTGTATGTACCCACCGTGAAAGCTTGCGTATGGAATGTTGCCGGGTTGGTTTTCTCTGCCGTTTGACGGTGCAGACAAGGAGTTAATTGAAAGAAATCCCACGCTCTGGCTTTCAGCTACAGCAGGGCGCTAGTCTACAGTAGTACTGGATTAGGGGATCATGCACGGGCTTACATACAACTGCACTTATGTACATACTGTATGTAGGCAGCCTCATGATGTATAGGTACTTGAGTAAATAAGCAGGCCGTGATGAAAGCGTGGTCTCATGGAGCATCCATGGCGTGAATCGCGACTGAAATCCTGGGATTGTTGCAAAAGTAGAGATGCAGATACAGCAGACAAGGGGAACAAACAGTAGCAGACGAACCAAGCCCATACACTGTATGTACTGTACATACTCTTATTTGCGGAATTCTTGTGGTTGGGGCTGGCTCGCAGTGGACAAGGCTATGGCCATCGCAGTCTGGAACATTCCTGGTTGTTTACTCTAGGGTCCTTGTGCATGCATCCAATTAAGGTCTGATGTGTTACCCTGAAAAGGCTCCTGGCAACATAATCACATGACCAACCAACAACCTGGGTTCGAGGCAAGCAAACAGCTACAACAGCACAAAGTCATGTTACCCTGAATCATTATAGTGAACGCCATCAAGATTGGAGGTGGAGAAAAGGTTTCGGTTTAGTATCATAGGTACAGTTAGGTGGCAAGAATTCCTGTACCCTTTCTTGCATAAAGAGGCCCAAACGCTGCATATTTGTCGCATCAGCCCCAATTTTGTATTGATATAGGGGTAAAACAATCGCTGCATGCTCTGACCTCTTTATGCAGGGTACAGGAAATTTTGCCACCCAGCTATACAATCTGAACACCAAAGCCCTAGGTATATGCAATCAATTTTTCCACGTTTTACTGTGACCATGGCTCTTTCTTTCATTCTTGGGCCCTCTGTGCTTTCAGCCCTCTCACTCTGTTTACAACTGCCATAATCTCCACCCCTCTCACGCTGACCATGTCCCCCGTCACCCAGCCCTGTGTATTGAGTGCATCAATCCCCTGTTTCTCCATGACCTCCTCCAGCACAGCCCGCCACTCCCCCATCGTGAGGTTCTTCTTGTTAACTCCACCAACAGATACTCCTCGCTCAACCCCTCTCGCAATGTACCTCAGCGCCTCCGCGCAGGTCCTCACCTGCCCTGCCTCGACAAATTGTTCGATATCGCCAATCTCAATATCTGGTGTGATTTGTGTACTAATTGTTCGAGTATCCCGCCCTACTGGGCCTTTCTGAGTAGTATGAAAAGGCGGGAGATGTGGGATTCGGTTGGGAATAGTACCGTAAGTAGCATGAGCAGATACGTCAACGGGGTAGGCACTTGCTATAGTTTGTGCTTTCTGGGTAAGGTCGTAGGGGAGGTAGTCTTCCATTCCGATGACCATGTTTGCAATTGAGAGATCTGGAAAAGAAAACCATTAGTGCTACCTTGAAATGGAGTAGAATTATGGGTGGTTTACAGTCTCCACAGCCACCAATAACAAGCATGATAGAAACATCGTAGTCTTCATATAGTGCCTGTGCCTGAATCTTCGATTAGCCCTGACGCACATTCACAGGAGACTATAGGGTACGTACTTTAGCTACTAGTGGAGTAATTGGCTCTGCTTTTATCAGAGCTTGCATCCGTTGGTCACGGATCAAAAGGTTCGTAGCACAGGAATCTTCATCGAGAAGTAGGGTTTTTGCACCTGTTCCACCCAGAATTAGCCCTTATAAAATTTCAGAGCCAACACCAATTTGAAGGAATACTTACCCAATTCCAGAGCTTCTTGGATATTTGCTGCCATGGACGTGGAGCCACTAGCATCCTCAGAGGTAAACTCATGTGTGGTCTTGCCGCCTGGAAGCTCGCCAATGAATGGGGTAATGTCTGTAGAAATTACACTACGTCCATCTTCTGCACGTATTTTTACAGCGTTGTTCGTGACCACAGTTTCTCGCCCATCGCCATGAACATGGTTATAAATTCCGAGCTCAATGGCCTCTAGAAGTGTACCTAAATGAATTAAGCACATATCCACAATAGTATACGTACTCTAAATACACTTACTCTTTCCATGAAACCCTCCACCAGAAAGTACTGTGATGCCCTTCTGAATTCCCATTCCAGTGACAGGTCCCCGATTTGGCGTTTCAATGGTTACCTGGCAGAATGTTAAGGACAGCTTCAAGGGTTATACATATATTTTTCGTCACATACCTCCAGTGATGGTGGGGACTTGAAACGAACTACACTTGGTCCAGTCATGGGGAGGGCAGACACCCCACTTGCCCTTGGGAGAACTGAGCCATTTCCAACAAATGCTATTAGGCCCATGATATCCAGATTATCCCTTAAAACCTCTTGATCTTCCACAGACTTGATGTGTGCCATGAGATGTGCTCGATCGAGGCTCTTCCACAGCATAGTCTCCTTGACAAGTTGTGGAAGTTTCACCGTGAGGATCTGAGCTGCCTGCTCTCCCAAAACTGTACGCCCAGCGGCTGGTAGACCAACGGTGAAACGCAATTCAAGCATTCTCTGCCCCTTGTCATCTTGTGATATTAAACATGAATTCCTCTCCAGAACCTGTTGCGAAGGGGCATTGATGGTGAAGTCTCCTCCTTTGGCGCCCGACCACCCCTTTCCACCTGAGGCTCTATCCCAGTGTCCCTTCTTGATTAATGCATGGGCATGGCGAGTAATATAATCACATAAAGCAATTTTCCTTCACAATATGTAAGTATAAACTCACAAACTGGTACCCCTCATGCCATGACCAACCTAGTTCTTGTGGAGTAGGTCTCTTCAGGAAACTCAGTTCTGCTCAATGATACAAGAGCACGGAACCGAGAAGGGGGCGCAAATGCATCTGCTTGAATATGTTCCGCGGAGAGAATGAAAGTAGGATGTTCAGGAACCTCTGGAAACAAATATCTTCCCACTATGACTAAACATTAGCATTTGATGGAGATATCTGGCACGAGTGTATGGTACTTAGATCCTTATATGCCCCTATGTAATACTTTACGTTAGAAACGTACTATACCACCAAACAGATATTTCACTTGCCATATTGCTTATTATTGATACGGCGGAGAATCTGCTCTAGCTGAGTACTCGTGCTCAACTGGACATTGGATCGCACTTGCATAACGGGGCTAGGGGATCTATCAGCCTGTGGCCCAGCCAGACCTCCACGTCCCCATCCCCGCCCACCTCCGCCATACTTTGCTTTGAAGTATGCGCCTCTCCCGCCTCCGGCTAAATGAAAGACATATGGTAAGCGGTGTCAGTCCAACAACTTGGGACTCTGGATATGTAATAAGCACTCGACCTACCTGCCATTGAATATTTTTAGCTTGATGGGCCCACTGGAGGCTCTTGGGATAGGTAGTACGTATACGAAGGAACAACTTGGAAGAGCGAGAACAAAGTGGTAGTTCACAGCGCCAGTTTTCCGTCTCGAACCAAAAGCAGTAGTCAAATGGGGCACATGTACTTAGTACTACGCAGCACACTGCCAAGCGAGGTCGCACTCCCAGCACTAACAGTCCGTCACGCGTACCGTACCACCTTTGCCTCCCACCCGAAATCCATATAACCGCTACCCGCATCACAACGTTCTATCCAGACGGGCGCCGAGTTTCTCATAATAGAATATCAAAGCCAACGCAAAACGAAGTGAGTCTGATTGGTGCTTTTCGTAGCCGCCCATACAGCAGCTCGTATTCCTGTGCCATACTCACCCCCCCCCCCTCCCTCGGAGAAGAAGCTAGAAGTCCGCGCTCAGAGCCAAAAATCGCATTTATTTTTGCCCCTTGCCAGGCCATGTTCGTGAGCAGCCCGAGTTTCAGCCGCCTCAAGTAAGAGGACCAGACCCGATGAATTCTCTATCCAACAACCCAAATCTTCCATTAACCGCATATATGGACGGCTCTCCAATTGCTGCAGGCAGCAGCCCAGGCCTGCAGTCGTCGGCTATGGGTAATGGAGTGATGGGGGGAGGTCTAATAGTTGGCCAGATGTCTCCCAATGCCTCACAACAGCAACAGGCAGCAGTACTGTACCATTATCAGCAGCAGATGCATGCGCAACAGATGGGCCCCTACGCAAAAGTACCCCCGCAAATGATAAATACAGGAAATCCAATGATGGCGGTTGGTCAAGATGGTTCGTTGATATGTAACCTGAGTTGGCGAGAGGAGCTGTTCTAACTCAGTGTCCTCTAGCTTCACAATCTCACTCTTCCCCGACAGTATCGACAGTACCTTCGAGCAACCTACCGGTTGCTAGTGCTTCTCCAATGTCGAATCCAAATACTGTTGCGGCCCAGCAACAACAACTTTTCATGAATCGGGCGATGGAAACCCAGAACCATATTGCGATTGACAAGTCCCGGGTGACACTGCTCCTCGAGATCAACTCTGAATTGCTACGAGAAACAGTGCAGCTTCAGACAAGTGGAAAAGTTGACCAGGAAGACAAGACATCCGACAAGGGATTCTACGGGTAAGAGATAACCCCTTCCTTGTCTGCCCGATTGTCGATCTCCGTCCTCTCCGTGGTGTCGCTTTATGATATGCTGAAAAGACTCCCCCGCTTTGCAGATGCATGCGAAGGCTACAGGCCAACTTGGCATATCTTGCCGCTGTTGCAGATGGCTCTCGGAAGCCTGGCACACCAATTCCCCAATCTCCAACCATCCTGGTCCCTCCTCCAGACATGCCATCCCTAGCAGCACCCTACAGAAAACTGCAGGAGCTGTTTCCGGGTGCTAAAGCAACGAACCCACCAGTACAGTCAGTTGTGCAATCTGGGCAGTCGCAGTCACACTCACAGGGTTCTTCACAAAATGCTTCTCCGAGAATAGGTAACACACCTAGACCACTTTCTCATGCCACATCACAGTCCCCTCGCAATCATGCCTCTCCAACCCCCCCCGCCCAACTTCCACAACAAGCACAACAGCAACAGCTACAACAGCAGCAAGTCCCGCAACAAGTTCTCCATCAACAAGCACAACAGCAGCAGCAACACCAGCTGCAAATGCAGCTACAGCATCAACAGCAACAACACCACTCTAATAATGTCATGATGGCTCAAAGCCAACAGCAGCAGCTCCAAAACCAACAGAATCAGATTGCAATGCAACAACATACTCAACAAATGCAAGGACAGGCTCAAATGCATCCTCCTATGCAGATGACGACACAGATGTCACAACCTCATATGATAGCTCCTCACATGCCGACAGCCCAGTTACAACAGCACCAACAGCAGCAACTTGCCATGTTTCAGCAGCAGCGGCAGGCCATGGCAGCAGCGCAGGCTCAAGCTCAAGCTCAAGCCCAGTTCAACCAAATGAACCAAGTCAATCCAGCACACGCCCAGGCTCTAGCTCAGAGACAGGTCATGCAGCAATCCATGGGTATGGGTTTCAACGGGATGCAAATGATGATGCCACAAGGAATGCAACATGGGGTTCCGATGATGCCAGGACAGCAGCAAATGTACATCAATCCATCTCAGCAAAACCCAAGCGCTATGGACATGTCCGCGTGGGGATACCAGACATGAGCTACTCAGGCTCGGGCCATGGATTAGAGCCATTGCATACTCGGCTACTATTAATTGATCCAAGGTAGGAATGGATCTGTTTCTTTGGGCTGCGAATCACACGCCGCTCAACAATACACTCAAATATACACAAAACAGGCGTTTTTGGAGAATTTATTAAAGTTTTGTTTGCATGGAGTGTCAAGTGGAACTTTTTGGATGGAGGATTCGTGAGAGACGCTCTACTCTAGCATTTTTTTACATGACTATTTACTTAACCACTCTTTATTGCCAATATCATTTGTTTCGAGTCTTTGTCAACTTGTACCTTCCTTTTTGGAGGCGTTTGTATATACATAGCACGATGCTTTTGCCACATGTTCAGATCCAGGTAAATAAGTATGTAATTTTCTTGTGGTAAATGATCAAGTATACACCAGAATTGATCTCGGTCCCAGTCTCTTATCTACCTACGCGCTAAAATAATTATGCTGCGGGGAAAGCTAGAGTGTCTGGGAACGAGAACACCCCAGAATGACGTTAGGAAACCGATCAATGCCGTGAATTGCGTCTCCATTCTCCTTTTTCTGGCATATTTTTTTTTTCTTTTTCAAAAGCGAATTAGCAAGCCACACATGAGTGAGACCAACACCAGTACCCTGCAGCACGATGACGCAGGGATGGACGAATTATACACAAGGCTTGATGGGGTGAGAACTTGATAGTTGATAAATCAGTTAACATGAATAGAGGCCTGGTTTGCTTTTGTGGCTAGGGGTGCAGATAGTGCCAGATCTGCAAGGTGGGTTTCATGGGCAACCAGACTACATATGTAGCTTCATAGGAGGTTGATGAGCTGGAGGATGTGGCTTGGCTGCCGTCACGAGTACTGTGGGGTCTGTAAATTAAACCGGGCTTCATTTGCATACCAAGTAGTGTCATAGCAAGATGCCTGATATGAAATAATTTGTATATATTCACTTTTCATCTATGGACTGACTCTCAGCCGCAATGCGACATGAATGTTACCCTCAGATTACTGTACACATACCGTATTCCAGAAACTGAAACAAATAAAATACCTATAGGCTCGATGGTCGCAATATATCCCTACTGTAGGAGTTACCCATCCGGTATCAGGATACTTACTGTACATACGTACTCGAGTACTAGTCTTCTAGATCTGTTTGCAAATTGTATACCTGCCTTCAGATGCAGTACAATGATTGGAGGTGCCGAAGGCTTGTCGATGCATATGAGGCGACAAGGCTTTCATATATTTCCTACATGTTTCCGAGTATGACTTTCCGAGTATGACTCCTGTGCGTCGGCAATTCCAGTACCTACCAGTGTAGAGGAAGTACCAGTTGCTAGAATACCTATGTGTATAAATTCTAGGGCTACTGTACTCTGTACAGCAGGCCCACAACGAGGCCACCCCTAAGGCTTAGAACAGCCCCAGCCTCTCACGGCAAAAGAAAGTGCGATGGCTTTGCTAGGTCGCGATATTGATGACTTTCTGGGCAGGACGAAACATCATTTTGGGTCGTCACGTTGCCAAGTCGATCGTACGCTAACCCCGTTGCGGGTGTCACCGCTGTACAGGATAAACTACATAAGTAGTCTAGTCTAGTGCCAATATCACAGAATCACAGAATTTGCTCGGGAGACTGTGTGATTCGGAACCGCGTGCAATACGGTATTATCGGATATTTTGGAATACCAAAGTATTCTGGTGGGCAGAGTCTCATGGTCGGAGTGGCACCTGTCCAGGTGGCACCGGTACTCTGATTGCTGTTACCTGCAACGAACATTCTCCCCACTTTCTCACGCCCCTGTCGTCGGGAATCCCCATACCGCCTGTTTGCAACTGTGCCTCACCATCACACAGCTTGGAGAGGCCACTATATCTCCTCCTGGCAGTGGGGGTGTCGAGCGTGCCCACTTGAACTCTTTGCTGGAACCCAAACGAGTGGGAACCTTCGGGATAGTAACCAAACGATAAACACAGCTGATCAGTAGCCAGGTGGGGGAGATGCCGGCCGAGGACACTTCAGTGGATCATTATGCGGCATTACAGGTGTCATCGACTGCACAGAGCAGTGAGATCAAGACCTCATATAGAAAGCTAGGTTAGCTGCTATTCCCCACTCAGTCCCAACATAACCCCACTATCTCATGCTTCTGACGACTCTGTGCCTTTTGTTCGTTGACCTAATGGTAGATAGCACTCCTTTACCACCCCGACCGGAACCATGGGAACGAAGCAGAGGCGAACCGGAAGTTTCAGGCGATACAGGCTGCCTATGAGGTCCTCACAGATGCCACCAGGCGAACAAAATATGATCGAGCCAGGGTAGCAGCTGGGTATGGGGCAGCTCCAACAGCTACAGCTCCGAAAAGTTCATTCTCAACCTCGACGACGGCGGCACGAGCTCAAGCAACGGCGGCAGCAGCTACATCTAATACAGCGAAACGATACACTTCGACAGCAGGCTATGCTAATACCTCAACGAAACCCAGCACTCAAGGCACTGCTTTCAGGGAGTGGGCAACTGGATCATATGCGTCTAGGGGGGGGCATACATATAGAGACACTGAGAAGGAAAAGTCGAGATCTAGTGATGACGATAAGAAGAGGAGGGAGAGGGAGCGAGAGAGGTCATCCAAGTCTCACAGCACTAGGGCGAAATCGGAGTTTCGCCCTGAGAGCCCACATATGCCTACACCAGGGAGGAGTAAGGAGTCCACACACACAAGTGCATATGCTCACACCACATTCTACGGCCGCACAGAACCTAGAAGCAGCAGAGGGAGATCACCAGAGCCAAGTCATACCACGAGAGCAGCCACTGGCCTTGGTGGTGATTCCGACCCAGACTACTCACACCGCCCTAGCCGACCTTATAGCTACAAACCTGCAGAAGCAGAGAGATTCACAACTCTGCGACCAAATCCGCCTATACATGAGGAACGAAAGTCGGATGGCTCACGGTATACAAGGTACAGCGAGCCACCAGGTACCTATTATGCAACACCGGGCCGGGAGCGTTATAGCGGCCGGCACTCTGGTTATACAGAATCATCCAGGAAGAGCAGGACCTCAGAAGAATTCGAAAAGCCGCATGGTCCTCCACCTAGTCCCCCACCCGAAAAAGAAAAGGATCGAACGAAATATAAGTACACTTTCCGTGACAAGCATGAGACATCAGATGAAGACCCCGGTCCACGCCCTCGTCGAAGGTCGAGCGCAACACCAAATCCTACCAGGGGGGGCAGTTCGCGGACCTGGGGCCCACCTTATGTCGAGTCCGAAGACGACAGTGATGATGGAGCTAAGGCAGATGACGAGAAGGCAGCAGATGAGAGGTCATTTGAGGAGAGAATGGCAGGGATGAACTTTGGGCAAACAAAAGATGAAAAAGTAAAGGCTAGTAGCGGGGGGGGGGGTCTGAAGGAGCCAACTTCTCATGCATCTATGGCCCCAGAGACACCAAGGCGAACGCCATCACCTTGCGTGAAATCACCAGCAAAGAGTGCCCAGTCTCCGCTGAGCGAGAAGAAAAAAGCATCTACACGCTCCGCATCCCCATCTCAACCACATGCCCCCCCTCCGCCTCCCCTGACAACCCCTGGTCCCGGTGTTTTTGCGTAAGTGCCTTCGCCGTTTTTGGTCTGTCACTCTTTGCTGACCAGTAAATTGCACAGATTTCAAGTCCCACCCGCTCCAACTGAGCAACCAATCCCACCCCAACCGGCCTTTGATTGGCGAGCAGCCTTTGCCCCGGGTTACACTACTGTGCCACCTCGGCCGCAGTTTGCCCAATATCAAGCGCCTGTATATGCCCCACCACCCACTTTCACCCCTGCTCCACCTCCAACACAGCCTGGTCAATATCCTTTCATGCGCCCCGCCTCTACTCAGCCGATATCCACACCCCACAAGAGGTTTCAAACCCCAGCGATCTCGGAAATGGATCTCAAAACCATGTTTGAGAACCTCACTCCTGGGGGGGTACAGACGAAGAAGAGTGAGCCTAATCTGAGAGCCCGCCGTACTCGATCGAAAAGTGCGAAACCCAAGATCACAACAAAGTTCAGTGAGATGAGCATCAGCGGGAACAGTAGTCCTGTTAAGGACACTGCTAGTGACGGGTCGAGGAGCATATATGGGGATACTTCATCGGCGGAGAATTTGAAACAGAAGAGGGAAAAGCAGGCTCGAGCTGCTGCTGCAGCACAAACTGCTAGCGGACCTATGGATATTGATCCTCCAGTTCCCCCACAACCTCCCCTTAGTGCCAGTACTCCCTTGTCTGCAAAGTTTGAACCTGTCATCAATGGGAAGTCAACGAGTGCTGCAGATGTTCCCCTCCCAGCTTCACCTATGAGCGGATTTCATAAACCAAATGCCAATCCTGCACCACCGAAACCCGATCCCTTGTCTACCTTCCACAACCTAGCGAATCTTTATCCCATCAATACGGCGGAAAATCTCGGCCTTAATGGAATGGCCAGTCTCAAGGATACGTTACCTTCCCTAAAGTCACCGACTGCCAATAACTTGGATGGTAAATCTCGCGATGAACCAGTGAACCAGTATTCCGCATACCCCCAACCACCAAAGCCACCAACTCTCCCTCTCCCAATTCGTCTCGATATCCATGGAAAACTGGATACAGTTACTTACAAGCCGTACTGGGACGCCATGCAAGTGTACGTTGACCAATGGCGGGAGTATGAATCTAAAATGTTAGCTTTGTTGCAAATGAAGCTGGAAACGGGTTATAGTGACTTTAAGGAAATATTAACGGATTTGAAGGCTGCGCGGGCATATAATACCAAGGCAAAGGAGGAGAGGCTGTTGAGAGAGGAATGGAGTAACCAGAAAAATAAATTCATCATGACGGTTATTGAGTGTCATCAGTTGAAGGATAGCCTCCAGGCGGGGACCATTACTCCGCCGGTGGTGCAGACAAATACAAGTTTTTTGGGAAACTTTGTCAAGAGTAAATTCCCGAGGATGGCGACGTTTAGTTCCATCCCAGGGGTGGGGGATTCGGGGGAAAGTTCATCAGCGTCAGCGACTCATGCGGTGGGTTAGGGGAGTTGTATGGGAAGGGGGCTAGGGTGATGGATTAGAGTTGTGGGTTAGGAAGGGTGGATAG
>Ga0307514_10002171_pt1 | contig 21087 bp, 19 predicted proteins | sample 16_EM_MG_FD_203088 | JGI IMG/M metagenome (GOLD analysis project Ga0307514, IMG submission 203088) | Populus trichocarpa ectomycorrhiza microbial communities from riparian zone in the Pacific Northwest, United States - 16_EM | ecosystem: Host-associated > Plants > Roots > Unclassified | place...
ATATTCACCATTGCCATCATCACTATTGCCATCATCACCATTGCCATCATCACCATTGCCATCATCACTATTGCCATCATCACCATTGCCATCATCACCATTGCCATCATCACTATTGCCATCATCACTATTGCCATCATCACTATTGCCATCATCACTATTGCCGTCATCACCATTGCTATCATCACCATTGCCATCATTAGCATCAACCATGGATAAATATAGATACACCCACAATCAGTAGGGAATGAGGAGTAAATTACACTAGACAATCTCAGTCACAGATCTACTCTCTCCAAGATCCGATTATATATCCATCCTGCAGACTCTCAGGCAGCAATTCTCTACTGCATGAGGGTGAGGCATGGTGAGATCTTGTCGTGGTGGCCATACAGCAAATAACATTCAGCTTATGATATGAAACAATGTCACAATTTTGGCCACCACTACCCACCACCTGTTGCCAGCCTCCTGGCACCCTCCTCCTACTGTCTGGCGCCAGCCTCATGGCACCCTCCTCCTCATGTCCGGCACCTGCAATTTGGCAAGTCACTGGTTTATGCACCTTGGAGCATACACTGAAGTATATAGTGAAATGCGATTTTTAGAGTCTTGCCTCTGCAAAGTGTATATGGGAATGTGCTTCGAACAGTACTTGAGTACCACTTGAGTGCGTTCGAGTATACAGTGAAGTACATCTGGCAGTTTCGTTGAATGCAGCATGATGTAGAGTTTTGAGTGCATATAGTCACATTTGTATCATAGTAATCAAGTCAACACAGAGGTCCTTGGAATGAAATAGAGCCATGTGTCACATATGCATTGGATGTCGGTCCCGCATACAACATCTGTATGAGTTGTGTGTGGCGTATGGTCATTGATCCCGGTAAAGCCTAGGAGCTCCTCGAAACACTCCAGGTCAGACTGGAAACACAACTACTTATCTGGGACTGTTGCAGGTGTGCCTGGAATTCATAGCTACTACTTATTGTTCAATGATTTCTAAAACTCATGTTTTCTGTTTATATAGTCCTCTATGTTTCTATGCGTCTATGAATCTATATAGCTGCCAATCTACACACAGTACATCTCACCGCTCTAGCTGCAAGTGATAATGGGAGATGGTATTAATGACAGGTGATCAGAAACGCTTGAACCAAATGGTGTTGCTGAGAGTCCGAGAAATTCGAAGTCCGAGAGTTTGGGCAGCAACATTGTGGAATGGGGTCGGAAATGTTTCCCGTAGCAACGATGCCATCTGAGGTGAGGTGACATCGGGCTGCATTGCGTGGTTGTGTTGAGAAAGACGGGATTGGTGGCATGCAAGATCGCAAAGAAAGATTCAGATGATATATTGAAGCATGCGGATTCATCCAAAGGTGGCCGAGGAATTGGATATAAAGTCATGTCGGTTGACTTTAAAGCATTTACTTTTCTACTCTTGTTACTCAGTTATTTGTATAGCAAAGCAACAGGTGACTATGATACAGCTTCGACGCTTGCCTTGTCCTGATTTTTTGATATGATATTGAATCGCCTTTTGTTCTGATTATGACATCACATTTCTGCTACCAATATCACCAACATCTGACCCCACCGATTGCACTAGAACAAATCCACTCTACCATTGATGTTATTGAGTATGTCTACTTTGCTCGACAGGGGGTAAGTATTGTACTGAACCTTGTTCTGTTCTTATAGGGTATATATGGAATCCAATTGCCGTTGAAGCGATATTTGCAACGATGTCATCCATATCCAGTTACAGCTTACCGGATTCATCATCCACCAGTTACATCCCTGATCGCCATATTGAGATTGAAAAATATGGCAGTAATGGTACATCTCGAACAAATTAGTTTGATCGTGCTGGAACGCATTGTCAGTATGTGCAATAGATTTTGGTTACCTAGCTGTGGTCCAGGTTGTAACCAGAATCAATACACATGACTTGGTTAGGAGCTGCGAATGAACCAAACTGGGTAACTCATGCCTGGCTGTTATCTGGAACAGACTGAAAACAGGGGGTTTATGGCCGTGTTGGAACAGGTCTGTGGGTCCATATTGTGGTTTCTACAATTTTGCTTGCTATTAAGTTTCCAAATTCTTATTGTATTATGACATGGGATATATGTAAACGATGCAGTTTCAGGAGGTTGTTTACAGTATGGTCACCAATGTGCAATCCGATGAATATTCGTTGAGTTATCATTAAATAACACTGAAAATCAAACCCAAATCGCGGGTATTCAACAGCAACTCAATGAATATTGTTCAGATTCAGAATCTCATAGCAGCAGGTGCAAGAGCTCCTAAAACTGCATAATTCACACATAGCTCATCTTACAATATGATCAGAGATCAAACTCAATGCTAGCAAAATAGCCAGATTTGCGAGAGTGAGGTGTTCAGGTGGAAAATGGCTCAAACGCAGCACTCTCTGTGATTCAGGTGGTAAACCCTGTTAGAGTGGGTTGGTTCGGGTTGGAACCGTAACCTTTAACTGTTCTTCCTGGTTAGAACCATTGGTAATACTACTTCTGGACATGTTTTTCAACCAGTACCATTAAATGCGTTGGATATAATCAAAGATATACATAGCGCAACTTTCCAGGAGGATCCTCTGGACATCAATTTTTGGATACAATTGACTGTTCCCTCCCTTTAGAACTGTTTCTGGACTGATTTAACCAGTGTGAGTGGAGGGTTGAATATTCAAAACCAAGTGTTTGGACAACATTGGAATAGGGATTTGAGGGCAAATTCTTGGTGCTGCTGCAGTCACGAAGAATATTGCAATTGTGAAAAGCAAATTTCTGCCCACATATATTCGAGTGTGGGACATGCAGCAGCAGCAGCAACAACAGCTAATTTGTTAGGGTTTCTACTGATTGTTCTAGTACCCATGACTTCGACACCCTTTGAGATTGACACATATAACTGATATTGATAGATGTGCCTTGTGCACTATCGCTACAGGATCTGAGTAACATGACAGAATGGCCGTCCTATCTGATGGAGACCAAGAACTCACAGGGGAAGTGATTCGTCAGAACACCCTTGGGATGGTGTTCAAGGAAACACAGGAGGTATTATGGAATGCCCAGTAGATACTGCTACGAGTGGCATAGTACAACAAACCCACAGCAATACAACAGAGGGTGCACAAGCACCCCGCTCCGATTATGTTACTACTGAAGGAAAATATAGATTTGAAGACTTGGTACTTCGTGCCTCCAATATGCGACCATTCCCACATAGAATGGACATTAGTGAGTCTGGTGGGCGAACTCGCCCAAGCCAGGAAGAGGCCACCCAGTGAGGGAACGTTGGAAGAACAACAAGCAGATCCGGCCACAATGACTCGGGTTGCACGAGAATGTGGATCTGAGGTTGACTTTATCTGCTCCCCAGGGCCAGAAGGACAAAGGCCAGAAATATCCAGCCTTTTGAGACATTTCTGGGTCAGATCAAACTCTGTTGAGAGGTTGGATTACTCAACTCCTGACTGTCATTCGACACAAACCAGATAGTTTTTCCAATGCCCAGTCAACAGTGCAGCATGCTTTCAACTGCCCAAGTTGCGCATCTTTGCGCCAGATATTGGCCTGCATCCAGGAGAACAGAACAACAGGGCTGGGAGACCTAACAGCTTTATACAACTCCTCCAAGCAGCCTTTGGGGACCCTGACAGCATGGCTCAAGCAGACCAAACAAGCCGTGAGATTTAACGAAAGACCCGGGTGTTTTTAATGTATTATGCTGCGTTCAATATCATTACCGCTAACCTTGACTGGAATGCATCCGCTCTGAAGAAAGCCCATAGAATTGGCTGATCAGAAGAAATAAACAATTCATTCCAGTACAGCAAACCACCTCACAAACCTCCCACCTTCAGCTGATTGATCCGGAAATGTTATTTTTCAATTTAGTCACGCCAGACTGGGTCAGCCTCGATCAACACAGCACAAAGGATAAATCCAACCTCCTCCCAAATGCCCTCGATGACCCCCAACTACTCAGCAGCTACCATGGCTGGGACAGTCACTTAATATTAGGGACCAACAGCCATGGATCCCAACCGAAACTGGTGAATGATTTCAGCAGAGGAATGAGTGAGCTGGTTATTTGATGGAAGGAGTTTGTATCATGGTGGGTTTTACCACAGAGTAGTAGAATGTGCAGTGCAAAAAAATGCCCACACCTTCCAGATGGCTGGTGCAGAAGTAGAGGAAGTAGTAATCGGAGCAGGTTCAAATGAATCAGAAAATGATTATATCTGTTGATCAAGGATGGCTCATCGGTTGGCATGAAAAGTATTGTTTTAAATGCTTCAAACTGTTTTGGAATTTCGCAACTACGAGTTAGCAAGAATGTGGTATTACAGTGATTGATGGAAGGATAACATTCAGTTATAACCTGTTCTTTGACCAGAAATGACTAAGAAATACACACACATGGGCTGATTGACTGTGGAGCTACAGGCATTGCATTTATGGATCACAATTTTGCTCACCATTACCAAATACTGTGTCCAGAGTTGAAAGAGAAGAGACAAGTGGATGTTATTGACACAAGACCTATCGAATTGGAGGATATTACACCCATTGTGAAAGTTGGAATGATAATGCAGGATCAAAAGGAACAGTGACCTATGTTGGTTACAAAGTGGAGTCTTTATCCTATTATTCTCCGAATCCACTGCGTACAACTACATGATATGGCAGTATGATTTGCATCAAATATACTCATGTTCAGATTACAACACTGTACTGCACATTGCCATGATGCACCTGTTGCAAATCAGAGAGTTACTGAGAAGCCTACAGAATAAGTTTACCCTCCGTAGCAGAAGATGTTCGAACCTCAACTATGTCCTCAACAGTTATTCAACATCAATGTTGTAATGCATACTGGATCTTGGTCCTTTGGGACAGTTAAGAATGAGATGTTTACAATATTCAAGGCATCGTTATAGCATATATATAATGCTATTGAATCAAATGAATCGAAACAATAACAATTGCCAGAGGTCATTCCCTAGTATTAGCAACGGTTCTGGACTGTCACTTCGGGTCTGGGTCCAGGTTGGAACCGAACCGGAGCCAGATCGGCGGTCCAGGTCGTCAATAAACCCGACCTGTCAATTCGGGTATGGTTCAATGAACATCTCCCTACCCGTCTGAATTGGGTGGGTTCTCAGCGGGTTCTTCAGTAGGTCCATCTGTAAATACATATAACATGCTTCCCTTTGCTATTTGATTATAGTACTAAATCAAAATCGATTATTCGACATCCAGGAATCACATTTTGGATGTTTTGCATATTGCAAGATTGACAATATTTTAATTCATGTTTTTCTTTTAATGATCTGTATTTTTGACCATAGCGGAGGGCAATAGTTCAATTATAAGCTCAAATGTCCATGCGATGCGTTCATTATCTGATCTGCGTCACCACCAATTGATGATCCTCAGTTGACGCTGGGTTGACGGATATTGTCAGAATGGCGCGAAGACCGTGTCACTTTCTGTTTTGCGCATACTGGGTGGCAATACATCGGTTATGGATAGCAGCGAGCAAATTAGTTACAAATTACCTTATTTACAAGACCAAAAATTGTGGAGGCTCCATTGACGCTTGAGGTGTAGTGGCGTTGACACAGACCATATTGCATATAAAGTCTGCCAATACTTCGATTATGAGTACATGTCGTAACACAGCCCTTGGATTATACAAGATGCAACACCGAAAATCATTGACACTCTGTTGACATTCATTCTCAGACTGGGGCTGTGACCATGTCGCGATCTCTTTTGCGCATAACGGCTGCCAATATGTTGATTATGGATAATTGCCGTAGCACAGCCCTTGTAGTATACAAGATGCAACACCAAAAATCGCTGACCCTCTGTTGACACTCTGTTGACGCGGTGTTGATGCTCTGTTGACGCTCTATCGATGCTCTGTTGACGCTCTGATGATGCTCAGCTTGTGGTGTAGCAGTATTGACACACACGATATTGCCTATAAAGGCTGCCAATACTTCGATTATGGGTAAATGCCGTAGCACAGCCCTTGAATTATACAAGATGCAACACACAAAATCGTTGGCGCTCTGTTGACGCTCATTTTCAGACTGGGGCTGTGACCATGTTGCGATCTCTTTTGCTCATAACGGCTGCCAATACGTTGATTCTGGGTATATGCTGTAGCAGAGTGCTTGGAGTATTCAAGATGCAACGCACAAAATCGTTGACACTCTGTTGACACTCTCTTGATGCTGTGATGATGCTGTGTTGACGCTCTGTTGATGCTCAGTTGACGCTCTGTTGACGCTCTGTTGACGCTCTGTTGACTTTCTGTTGACGCTCTGTTGACGCTCATTTTGTTGTGTCGCAGTATCAACACACATGATATTGCCTATAAAGGCTGCCAATACTTCGATTATGGTTAAATGCCGTAGCACAGCCATTGAATTATACAATACGCAACACACATAATCGTTGACACTCTGTTGACGCTGATTTTCAGCCTGGGGCTGCGACCATGTCACTTTCTCTTTTGCCTATAAAGGCTGCCAATACATTCATTATGGATAACATCGAGCAAATAGCTTTCCAATTGACTTACTTACAAGACCAAAAATCGTTGACCCTCCATTGATGCTCATTTTCAGAATGCGGCTGTGACCGTGCCAATTTCTCTTTCACCTATAAAGGCTACCATTACATTGGTTATGGATAACAGTGAGCAATGCGCTTTCCAATTGACTTACCAACAAGACAAAAAATTGTTGACTCTCTGTTGACGCTCAGTTTCAGAATGTGGCTGTTACCGTGCTGCGGTCAGTTTTGCCTATAAAGGTTGCCAATCTGTTGATTATGAATAACAGCGAGCAAATCACTTCCCAGGTAAGTTGCTTCCAACTTCAAAAATCATTGACGCTCTGTTGACGCTCATTTTGAGAATTGGCCTGTTACGGTGTTGCTTTCTTTGTCTGCTATAAAGGCTGCCAATACTTTGATTATGTATAACTGCAAGCAAATCGCTTCACAATTAACATACATACAAAACCAAAAATCATTGTCACTACGATGACTGTGATGTTTAGCATTGGGTTGTATCCGTGTCGCTTTGTATTTTGCTAGTCAAGGTAGCTAATAGGTGTGTTATGAATAATAGCATGCGTCTCGCTTTCTAATTAACTTACTTACAAGACCATAAATCATTGACGCTCCATTCACACTCACCATAAACATGTCCTAACTGTTGTTTTATGAATAATAATTTTGTACAAATAATCATATAGTCATTATTGACAGCCAATGTACATATTCTATCAATACTCAGTTGCATGCAAAAGCTTTGTGGCATATCAATTTCTGATCAACTGAAGTACATGTTCTCTGAGCAATGGATCACCTAGCGCTGTGACATTCCAGCACGTTCAGCTGGCAATTCACTGCATGTAGATCTATATACTGATATTTCATTAATATAGCCCAACTTGCTAACTTTGCCATATCCAGTTGGATCTCCTCGATTTCTATGACCTACCATGAGGACTTTTCAAAATACTGACTATGTGCACCCAGTCTGAGCGCGGAGTGATATAGTTGGGTGTATGAATGAATGCAACATGCTGGTGGTCATTCATACAGATTTGCGTTGCGCATTGACCGCTCCTTCTATAACTCATATTCCATCACTAAGTGAAACTTTGTTAGTCAATTTTATCTCAAGTATAGATTGCGCGTTCTCACTTATCTGTAAGAGGCAGGACGATAACGCGTTGATCAATTGTCAATCAACTCGGTTTGGAGTTTAGAACGTTCGTATGGCCTGTATGACTCTTGCACATGCAAAGACGAACTATCATGTCTCACAATGTTTTCACTGAAATCAATAAAATTCTGACGCATAGCAAAATAGATACAGCAATTACATTTTGGGGAAATATGTCGTCAATAATCACATATTGTGCAGGTTGTGTACAAGTGACCTACGAGCCAATACAATATGTTCATCAGAATCCATTTACTGTATGGTAAGCAGGTAGGGAGGAAATATGCAGGGGTGAAAGCTAACGGGTTTAACAGGCTTCGATTTCAGAATGGGTGATGAATTGAGTACTGCATCGGTTATGAAAGCTGATATACATATGTGAGATGGGGGTTTCCATTATGTTACTCTGATATGGCTACATTCTGCTTGTGATGTTGCTTGCGGCATTGAAATTTTCCGCTGACACTATCGTGCATCTACACCAGCTCAACAAATGATGTCGGTGCAGTCGCACATGCAGACAGATCAATTTCCGGTGTAATGACTGCCTTAACTATCAATATGGCTGTTCTGGCCCTCAAATCATACAAATGATGCAAGACGAAAATTCGTTCACACTCAACTTCAGGATTTAGCCGGGAGCATGTCTCTTCGTGTTTTGATTATAAAGGCAGCCAATGAGACAAATAAAGGGAATGATGTACCAAAGCTAATATTTTGCACATAACAGCAATATATCTGACTGCGACCATAAATAGAAAAACCCGAAAATGAAAACTGGAGATTGGAACCGACAGGTATAGCCAAACCCGGCACAACCCGCGGGTTGACGGGTACAGGTGCGGGTTTGACCCGCCAATAAGCTGAGGGTCAGGTTTTTGGACGGGTCTGGAACCGAACCGAACCGTTTTTCCGGTCCAAACCAGGACTGCTGGCTGGTTACCCAGACACGTGGCTAACACTATCATTCCCAAACCATCTCAGAAGTTCCTACCACTGATCGGTAAGGTTCTGGCAGACCGACTTCCTCCACACCAACCAGGCATTGATCATGGGGTAGTATTTAAAGATGGGGAGACATCCACTTGGGGTCCTCTTCATTTAATGTCATGTGCTGAGATAGTGGTACTCAAGGAGTGGCTGGAGGAGAATACGTCCAATGGTTTCATATGCCAATCACCATCACCATCTGCAGCATAAGTGCTATTTGCAAAAGAAACCGGATAGAGGAATGCGGTTTTGTATTGATGACTATGACATCAACAGCAAGACAGTAAAGAATATATACTCCCTTCCCCTTTACCGAGACATGTTGAATCTTCTTCTGCGGGCTTGTATATATATGCAGGTGCATTTGCATGGGGCATATTATCTGTGACAAGCTAAGAAAGGTGATGAATTTAAGTTAGGCTTCCGGATAAGATGAGGCTTGTTTAAATATGCAGTTATGAAATTCGGAACCAGAATTACCCTGTGGATTGTCAAATTTTGATCAGCAATCTTATACAGGAAGCCTTCGAGGATGTTGCAACTGCCTCTGTGGATGATATACTGATAGACAGTTAGTTAGAGGAAGATCATGTGGAGTATGTGAAATGAGTTATGCAATCCTTTCTGGAAGCTGGACTGTAATGGAAACCAGAACAATGTGACTTCCATAAACAAACTGTATGATATTTTGGGCTGATCATATTGACAATGGGAATGTCAATCTATGATGATAAACAAGTCAAGGTGAAGAATTGCAGTTACAAAAAGTGAATGAAGAATGGCAGGTTGAATGTTCCATTTCGAGAAACCAATTCCTCGGCGTTAGTCATTAATATTGATGCTGTATTTCATAGGATTCCACAAGAGTTGAACCTTTTCCAAGGATAACAAAGAAGTATGAATCTTTTTCATGTGAATCAGAGCAACAATTGGGTTTCAAGATGATGGCAACTGTTCATACAACGGCACTGGTTCTATCACCCAGGCAGTATTAGAAGAAGAAAAGTATTGAAACATATGCCTCCAATTATGTATCCGCTGAAGCTGAATCACCGCATCATCAGCAAAATGTATTTTAGTCACTAGAAGCCTCCAGGAGTGTCTGAGAGGATGTGGAGTGTAAACTTAGATGCGTCAATTTCAGGGGACTATCAGACCCTAGGAGGGCATTCCGGCCGGCCTTCAGAGTAACTGGGATCTCTGGTGACTGGTACAGGAGTATCATGGGAGTGATTGTGATGAGTTCGAGAACACCTCGGTGCGCTGGAGAGAACTTTGGGTGCATCTGAGAGCACCTGGAAGCGCCAGCGAGAAGTCTGGTAGTGCCGACAACAAGTCTGGGAGTGCCAATGCCAAGCCTGGGAGCGCTGACGACAAGCCTGGGAGTGCCGACGACAAGCCTGGGAGCACTGACGACAAGCCTGGGAGCGCCAACGACATGCATGGGAGCACCGATGACCAGCCTGGAAGCACCTCGAATCACTGTAGAGCAGTTTGGGAAAACCATCTTCTTTTGGAACTCTGCTGGTGCGCCTGGAAATCATAGCTATGACTTACCGTTAAACGATTTTTAAAACTCATGTATGCAGTTTGTATTCACATCTATGTAACTATATAGCAACCTATCTGCACACCGGATATCTCCACTGGCTGCAGGCGGCGCTTGTGAGCAATTTGAGGTACGCCTGAAAAGAATGATAGAGTAAACTCAGAGATACTCTCTGAGGCCGTGATCGAGTGAGTGTGCAGATGTACTTGGAGGCCATAATCGTGTGAACTTGGAGATCGTAATCGAGCGAGTTCGAAATACACTTCGAGGCCGTGATTGTGCGGACTTGGAGGCCGTAATCGAGTGCGTTTGAAGATACACTTGGAGGGTGCGGTGGAGCGAGTTTGGAGATACACTTGAAGGCCTTGATCGAGTGAGTTTGGAGATGCACTTGGAGGCCGTGATAGTGCAAACTTGGAGGCAGTAATCATGCGACTTTGGAGATACACTTGGAGGCCATGATCGAGTGAACTTAGAGATGCACTCTGGGATCATAATCGAGCGAGTTTGGAGATGCACTTGAGGGCCATGATCGTGCGAACTTGCAGGCTGTAATCGAGCAAGTCTGGAGATACACTTGGAGGCCGTGATGGAGTGAGTTTGGAGATGCACTTGCAGGCCATGATGGAGCGAGTTTGGAGATACACTTGGAGGCCGTGATCGAGCGCGATTGGACGAGTACTTGGAGGCGGTCAATGGATCGCGCGCCAGGTGGTGAGACTCTATTCATTCGTTAGCTAACTTGCACCCGTGGGAATTTGACAAGGTGACCTAACCTTTAAACTCTTATAGAGAACTGGCGGATGGCAGTCGATCCTGTAGGGAGGCACGCTGGCAGCTGAAGGTACATTCAGAGGTTCACTCGTAATCATGAGAATGAACGGAAGACAAATGATCTTGGGTGGCTGCTGTACTTGGTGTATGCTGTACTCGGTGTATGCTGTACTCGGTGTATGCTGTACTCGGTGTATGCTGTACTCGGTGTAGGCTGTACTCGGTGTATACAGTACTCAGTATATGCTGTACTCGTTGAATGCTCTAATCGGTGTATGCTGTACTCGGTGTAGGCTGTACTCGGTGTATGCTGTACTCGGTGTATGCTGTACTCGGTGTATGCTGTACTCGGTGTATGCTGTACTCGGTGTCAACTCATGCTCATGGCATAGAGAGATAGAGAGGGATGACTAAACTTTGTGTTCTGCAATGATGGTAGAGTTGTGGACAAGAAAGAGAGAGATGGGGATGATGATGACAATGATGTGGAGGATATGAGTGGATATGAGAAATCAGGGGTACGACTTGCTTGATTGAGTTGGGAAGTTCTCGTATCGATGTTAATACACACCTGATCGGGACTCATACCTACCATATCGGGGATGGTAAATTGACTCCCACCCGAAATTCTCTTATGTCCCAGATTCTCATGAACATTTCTCCTATGTCCTCTCATGTCTCTTTTTCTCGTTCTCAACTCTACCATCACCCTAGAACACGAAGTTAAGTCATACCTCTCTATCTCTCCATGCCATGATCCACAGTTAACACCTAGTTCAGAACGCACCAAGTACAGCATACACCGAGCAAAGCATACACCGAGTACAGCATACACTGAGTAAATTGTACACTGAGTTCTGCATACACCGTGTACTGCATTATCCCAAGATCGACGGTCTTCCCACTCCTAGCCAGTCTTCTCACCTCTCGGCACACAATGGTGTACTCAAGTCCCTTCATTCCCACGATTACAAGTCAACCAATGAGTTGAGTCTCAGCTGCAGTCGCGCCTCCCTCCCAAACCACCGCCTCCGGATTGACCGCCTCCAATTACTCCTCCAATCTCGCACGATCATGGCCTCCAATTGCATCTCCAAACTCACTCGATCATAGCCACCAAGTGCATCTGCAAACCCGCTTGATCACAGCATCCAAGAGTAACTACAACTTAGCACAATCACGGCCTCCAAGTTCACATGATCACGGCCTCCAAGTGCATCTCGAAACGCGCTCGATCGCACCGTCCAAGTGTATCTCCAATCTGGATCAATTACGCTCTCCAACTGTGTATGATGACGGCCTCCAAACTCGCAGGATCACGGCCTCCAAGTTCACATGATCACAGCCTCCAAACTCGCACAATCATGACCTCAGAGTGCATCGCTAAGTTTGCTCGATCATGGTGTGGTGAAATAGCGGACCTAGATGGCAGACAGCCCATCATCCTCACTCCGCCGCACCTCATATGGAATCCGAAGGGAATTCTTAAGAAATACCCGTTCTGCCTTCAGGAGCGTAGGAAGAGGGTGACAGGATAAAAATCGATACCAGGCCATAATGAACCACACAAATTGCGTGGATCTATGAATGCTTGGCAACAATGCGTGAGACCAAGAGCTAGGAAAAATAGAGTGTGTATTTCGTATGATGAGATGATGTCTATCTACCCCGGAGTCTTCCAAATATATACTCCCTGTCGTTGAGTTCATCTCTGTTATCCCTGTATCTCCATATGTGTATATATAGAGAGACTTAGATGATATATCATGCCATATCATGATGTAGCAAATCATGTGACTGTAACAAGGACGAATATGATAAACGAAAAACCTTGCGGTTGTGGAACCGTAAGAACTATTGCCGTGGGAATATGGCACCAAGTCTCCTGCAGACGTTGCGCAGAGGTTTCAGCTGCCCCCGAAGTCCCCTGCAGACCTGTACAGAGGTCTCAGCTGCTCCAAAATTTGATTATCCTAATAGTCAAATCTTGTAGCATCCTGAATGCTTCTCCTTAACTGCAGGTGCTCTCAGGAGCACCTGCAAATGCTATTGCAGAGTTTGAGAGCATATTGCAAAGCTTCAGGGCGGGCTAGAAGCATCTCGAAGTATTTTGAAGCACTGGTGAGGGCTACCGCGGTGTCTGGGAGGTTTGTGTGCGGCTTCTAAAGCAATTTACATTTTGCTGATGGTGAAGCTGAACAAGGTTTACATCCAGTATCATGCTTTTTGAAGAATCATATACTGGCTGAGTGCAATTATGACATATATGCTGAAGAACTTATGGTTGTTGTCATGGCACTTGAGGAATTTAGACCAGAATATGAGACGGCCAGATATTGGCTCCAGGTACTAACAGATCATATGAACGTCTAAGATTGTGTGACACAGAAGTTGTTGATTTCAAGACAGGCATGATGGTTGGAACTTTTGATCTGTTTCGACTACCCCATAGTCTATTGACTGTCATGGTCGAATGGAAAAACGGATGCTTTGGTAGTGAGGCTGGGAGACCTCCCTGACTGGTGGGATAAAAGATTAATGATCATGCAACAGGTGGTTCCAAAGCTGCAGAATCAACCGGTACAATTGCATTTGTTGACAGATAGCCTGCCCACCAACAGCAATCCTTCTATTCCCATTCTTGTGCCAGAGGCATATGTCACTGGCCCACTACCCAGGAAAATACTGGAGGCAATTCGAATACATGGTTGGCTGAAAGAGATTACAATTGTGGAATGTTTAGAGGCAGAAGAAAGGATGCAATATCGCGGGAATGTGTATGTACTGGAGAGTGACAAACTGAATAGACAGTTGATACAGGGACATCCTGATACATCATTGATAGGTCATTCAGGACAAGCGGAGACTGTTAGTATCATAGACAGTATGTATTATTGGAAAGCGATGTAAAAAGAAATTAAAGCTGTACGTACCAAAATGTCATATCTGTCAGCAGTCCTTGAGTGTGCAACACTTGACAATTGAAGTGCTTTGACCCCTGCTCATGCAAAGTAAATGAGGGGAGGACATCTCCATAGATTTCGTGCTTGGGATACCAGAGCTCGAGGGGTTTGGCATAATGTGGGTAGCGGTGGATAGACTTTCTGAAATGCGACATTATATCCCCTGCCATACAATGATGGATGTTTCCGAGCAGGCTGAGGTGATTGTGAAACAGTTGGTATGTATTCATGGACTCCTGATAACTATCATGTCAGATTTGGGACCTCAGTTTACCGTGACATTCTGGGGCCGAATCTGCAGTCGTCTGGGGATGTAGTGAACATTGTCAACGCCATTTCAACTACAGACAGATGGGCAAACAAAACGAATGCATTCCAGCATGCAACAACATTTACGGGTCATTGTCAACCATCCGGAAGACAATTGGGTTAAGTGGCTTCTATTGGCCGATTTTGCAACACATCATGCAGTAATGGAAACAACAAAGTGTACTGCATTCTTTGCAGTCAGGGGAATGTACCCCGGGATGACATTCACAGACAACCCAGCAGAAAGAAGGAATTATTAACTCCTAGTTGCTGACCAGGTTCAAGCAACGATGCAACATGTTGATGAACAACTCGGGGTTCAGATGAGAGTTAGCCGGGCAATATATGAGGGGGGAGTAAATCGGGGATAATTACCAGAACCAATTATCCAAGCTAGTTCCCACCTTTGGCTTGATGCCTGCCATGGCCAAACAACAATGCCGACGCATAAGTTGTATTGGAAATGACTTCACCCATTTACAGGAGTTCTGTCAAATATCAGCATATGCCTATATGTTTCATCTCCCAGAGTCAATGGAAATTCATCGTATACAGCATGTGTCACTTCTGCATCCTGTTGTTGATGATCGCCTTGTCGGACAATGAGTCGCTCCACCACCCCAAGTCAAAGTTAGTGGTGCTGACAAATGCCAATTAATGAATATCAAGGACACTCAAATAAACTAGAACTAGCTGCAATACGTCATATGTTGGACAGCATAAGATTCTTCGACCTGGGAACCAGCGCTTTTTGTAAATCAGTTACAAGCAGTCAGAGAGTTCTATGATCAGTATCCCTGCAAGCAAGGACCATTGAGAGAAGTACTCTGGAGACCTTGCACGATTGCGGTAGACACTGTCACAGTTCGAGCTGTGAGTACTGGTTGGAGATGGTATAAAGGTATTGTCACTGGGAATGTGGGAAGGACTTCGTGAGACAGACAACAGGACACATTGGGACATGTGGAGTTGGTGAGGACAAATTCTGAAATGGAGGCGGGATTGATTTGTATAATGAGGAAATTGGTCTGGGCTGTTGCGACGTCAGGCAGTGTGATGAGATTGTGTTGATAAGGATGGTGTTGGTGTGGGGTATGATCACAAAGGAAGATTCAGATGGTCCATTTGATTCTGAGGAATGATTCATTGGTGGCAGATGAGCTGTATATAACAAGTGGTTGGTTGACATCGGATGACTTACTTCTCCTCTCTCTTTACTCATTCTTTTGAATAGCAAAGCAATTGGCAACTTTGAATCAGCTTCGACTTTTGTCTTGCTCTGATTTCTTGACACCAACTTCAGGCATGCTTTGTCCTGATTAGAATATCACAATGGAATTACCAATATCACCTACACCTGATCATACCTCATTCAGGATATGCGGACTGGCTGTTGACAGTATATGAGAGCAATGCGAAGTGAACCTGAAGCTGATGATCATGTGAACTCAGAGATGCACTTGGAGGCGAGGGAAATGTGAACATTGCGCTATACTTGTAGGCCGTAATGGAGACAGTTTGGAGATACAACTTGAGTTACAGATCATGGTAACTCAAATATGCACCTGGAGGCTGCAATCAACTGAGTTTGGAGATACACTGCGATACCATGATCATGTGAACCTAGAGGCCACGATTGTGCTGGTTTCGAAATGCAGTTGGAAACCATGATTGAACATGAGTGCTGGGGATCTTTGAGTTGGTCGATGGTTGGAAGGCCGGGTACTGTGACTCTTCTCAGTTGATGGTTAAATTGCATTTCTGGGAATGCGACAGGGTGCCATTACCATTCAGCTTTCAGGGCGATCTGGCTGTTGGTGTTCAATCTTACAGAAACTCATGCTAGAAGCTCTAGGTACAATCAGAGGTCATCCAATAATCATCTGAATGAATGTAACACTGTTAATCATCAGTTGATGTTGTACACAGTGTATGCTGTACTTGGCATATGCTGTACTGGATGTATACTGTACTTGGAGTATATTATACTCAGTGGATACTGTACTCTGTGTTATCTCATAATTATGACATGGAGAGATTGAGAGAGTTGACTGAACTTTATATTCTACAATGATGGTACAGTCGCTGACAACAAAGTGAGAGAGCGGAAGAGGATGGGAATGATATAGAGAATATAAGCGGATATGGGAATTCAGGGGTACAACTTGCCAGATTGAGTTGAGATGGCCTCAAGTCAGTGTTCCTACCAACCAGATTGGGAGTAGTATCTGTTGGATTCTGAATAGTTAATTGCCTTGCACACGAAATTCTCATCAGTTGCTGTTTGTCATGATGATTTCTTCGAACCCATCTCAGTATGGTCTGTCTCCTCTTCATCTTTACAATCACGTAAACACTCGGAAATCAGTCATCCCTGGCTATCAAGCCATTGCCATAATCATGAGTCAACATGGAGTACAGCACACTCCAAGTACCACACAGACCCTGTACAGCACACACCAAGTACTACATTCACTAAGTGCTGCATACAATGAGTACAGCATATGCTGAGCAAAGTATACTCTGAGTACTGGAAACACCAAGTACTACATACACCAAAGACTGCTTACATCGAGTACTGTATACACTGTGTAAGGCATATACCAAGTACTATACACACTGAGTACTGCATACACCGAGTACTATATACACTTAGTACTTAAGGTACTGCATACTGTATTGACTGAGTACTGCATACACCAAGTACTGTGTCATCCCAAGCTTGACTGTCTTGTTCCTCCCAGCCAGTTTCTTATTTCTCATTTCTTATCTTGTGGTTGACCATGTTGTGTTCAACTTACTACATTCCCACCATTATAAATTAGCCAACAAACAGCATTTCACCTCACAGTGTGCCTCCCACCTCATCATCTGTCTCTCGATGGACTACCTCCAAGTACTCTGCCAATGTCGATTCATCATGGCCTCCAAGTTCCTCTCTAACCTCACTCATTCATTCCCGGCAAGTGCATCTCTGAGTTCACTTCCTCTTGGCCTCCCAGTGCATCTCCAAGGTGACTCAATGACTGCCTCCAAGTTCATATCCGAGTTCCCTTGATTACTGTCCCCAGGTATATCTCCAATTTTGCTTGATCACATTCTTGAGGTCAATCTCTGATTGCACATGATCTCAGCCTCCAAGCGTATTTTGAACCACTCTTGATCATGGCCTCCAAGTACATCTGTACATTCACACAATCACAGGATACAAATCCATATCCGAGTTTCCTCAATGGGTGTCTCTAGGGGCTTCTGTGATTATACGTGAGTATGGTCTACCGCAAGATGGACTGCATGTATATCCATGTTGAGACTTAGATTGAACATACATGCCACATTACGATGTAGCGAATCATGTGACTATAACCAAAATGAAAATCCAGGATGTAATAGCTTGTAGTTATGGAACCTTAAGAACCAATGCGGTGAGAATATGACTCCAAGACTCCCACAGAGCAACACAGAGGTCTCAGCTGCTCTTGAAGTCTCCAGCAGATCTGCACAGAGGTCTCAGGTGCTCCAAAATGTGTCTATCCTATATGTCCAATATCATAGCATCCTGCATCCACCTTCATAACCTCAGATGGTTTGGGTTGCACAGGAGTATGCTCCTTCACTGACTGAGAGCACTTTGCCTGTCTCCTGCAGAGACTTTGGGCTTCTGGAATTTCTCAGAAGCGCTGGTGACCTTGACCAGCATATCTGGGAGGTATGGGTGTATCATTTGGATCTACTTACATATGGCTAATCTGGTACATGAAGGTGTTTATTGTTACTCTCTCAAATTGACTCTTGGCTATATTGGCATTCAGAGTTGCCAATATAATCTGAATAGCACTGGGATCTCTGGGATGTCAGACTGGTATCTTATCTAAGTTACTAAACACTCTGGACAGGTATAGATTGATCTCTCGCAGCCAGCCATATAATGTTCCACATACTCTCACACTCATTTGTAATAATATACTATTGATGACTTTAGACTACGTATTTTGCAGAGGTTGACAGTCAACTTACAATCAGCTCTGTTTGTATATGTGTATACATTATACAGACTGCAGTCAATTGGCATTGTCTTTTTTCACTTTAAATAATACACAAGGATATAGAGAGGTTGCATTACATATGTAGTTTAATATGTTATTTCTATCACAAGTAAATCTACTCAATCCCCAGTGTGTACCCTATATTGATTACATGGAATTCTTTGCTCTACAAGACATGACACAATAGCAAATATCAACACAAAGTACTTATATGAGTATAACCAAACTATAAAGAATATTGCTATCCTAGATAAGTGGTAACTACTATTGCAGTCACTACTTCAAGTGGACTCTGCCATGCTGAGCCAAATTCTCTTAACTAAATATAGAGTCAATAATGCACAAACTAGAAATGGCATACACATCAGTCTGGGGGTGGGAATATAACCACTCAGGTACATCTGAGAAATGTACTGCAGTGACTGGGAGCCTCCAGAACTGTGTGAAAGGAGGCGGAGTTTAAACTTCAAAGTGTCAATATTACGAGAAAATCAAATCCTGTGAGGGCATTCCGGCAAGCAATTAGAGTGGCGTCAATCTCTGATCAGTATTCCAGAGATATCTGGAACCAGTTGCAATATATCTGGAAGCACCTGAGACTATCTAGCAACCCATGTGACAATTGCAACACACTCTGCGATATATCTGGGTTGTTGGTGGATATTTAGTTGGAGGACTGCAGGTATTGTCAGGGATTCTCAGGATTCACCGGAGCTAGAAATGCCCTCCATGTATGACATCAGCAAAAAACATTTCCGTCCGGGCGGAATGGCTGCGTCAGAGTGGACGTGCTCCGTCAGAGCCGTCAGAGACACCCCGGTGGCGGATTACTCCGCGCCCAGCGTCGATACTACGCGTCGCGTTGCATATCGCTCTCCGATCGCTGTTTCGCCTTTTCTTCTCGCTCTGTCAGTCTCCTATTGTCCACAAACACTCTGGCGTTGTGGCCAACTGTGACCATACATCGGAATGGGTTCATTGGTTACACACTTGCATCGGAATTGCCGCTGCGAAAATATCTCCTCACGTTCTTCCTACATTAAGCTCGAGGAGCGTAGGAAGAAGGTGAGAAGATATGATACTACCCGGCCGTGAGGATCCATGCAATTGCATGGATCCACGAAATCTCGGAAAGAGCGAATGAGAACAAAAGTTGGGAAAGATAGAGTGTGTATTTTCGTTGTATGACAAGATGAGATGAAAATGAGATGCTGTCTATCTACCCCGGAGTCTCCCGAATATATACTACGCGTCGCTCATTCCACCTCCGTTACCCGTGTATCTCTGTACACCCACCGTCGCTCCTTAACAATATACTTGGAGGCCACGATCGAGCTAGTTTGGAGATGCACTTGGAGGCCGAGATCGAATGAACTGAGAGATGCACTTGGAGGCCGTGATCGATCGAGTTTGGAGATGCACTGGGAGGCCGTGATCGAGCGAGTTTGGAGATGAACTTCGAGGCCGGGATCGAGTGAACTGAGAGATACAGTTGGAGGCCGTGATCGAGTGAACTGAGAGATGCACTCCGAGGCCGAGATCGAGCGAGTTTAGAGATGCACTTGGAGGCCGAGATTGAGTGAACTGAGAGCTGCACTTGGAGGCTGTGATCGAGTGAACTGAGAGCTGCACTTGGAGGCCGTGATCGAGCAAGTTTGGTGATGCACTTGGAGGCCGAGATCGAGTGAACTGAGAGCTGCACTTGGAGGCCGAGATCGATCGAGTTTGGAGATGCACTTGGAGGCCGAGATCGAGTGCACTGAGAGATGCACTTGGAGGCCGTGATCGAGCGAGTTTGGAGATGCACTTGGAGGCCGAGATCGAGTGAACTGATAGCTGCACTTGGAGGCCGTGATCGATCGTGTTTGGAGATGCACTTGCAGGCTATGATCGAGCGAGATTGGAGGAGTATTTGGAGGCGGTCAATTTGAAGGGAGGCGCGATGGCAACTGAAACTCTATTCATTGGTTAACTTGTAATTTTGGGAATGTAGAGAGTTGAGTACAACATCCGCCGAGAGATGAGAAACTGGCTGGGAGCCGGAGACAGTCGATCTTGGGATGATGCTGTACTTGGTGTATGCTGTACTTGGTGTAAACTCATGATTATGGCATGGAAAGATAGAGAGGGATGACTTAACTTCGTGTTCTTTGGTGATGGTAGAGTTGAGCACAAGAAAGAGGGAGATCAAAGGAGATGGGGGAAATCATCATGAGAAACTGGGACTTCAGGGAATTTAGTGTGCGAGTCAATTGACCATCCCCGATACGGCAGGTACGAGTCCAGATCCGGCAGGTAATAACACCGATATGAGGTCTTTGAAACCCAATCAGGTCACTTCTACACCCAATCAGGCAAGTCGTACTCCTGATTTCTCGTAGCCGCTCATATCCTCCATATCGCTCTCATCTTCATCCCCATCTCTCTCTTTCTTGTCCACAACTCTACCATCATCGCAAGAACACAAAGTTAAGTCATCCCTCTCTATCTCTCCATGCCATCATCATCAGTTAACACTGAGTGCGGCATACACTGAGTACAGCATACATCTAAGATTGTCTGTCGTCCCTTCATTCTCACGATTTCGAGTTGACCCCTGAATGTTGCTTCAGCTTCCGGCGTACCTCCCTACTGATCCACCGCCACCAGCCAGTTCTCTATAAGAGCT
>Ga0307514_10002173_pt1 | contig 21079 bp, 27 predicted proteins | sample 16_EM_MG_FD_203088 | JGI IMG/M metagenome (GOLD analysis project Ga0307514, IMG submission 203088) | Populus trichocarpa ectomycorrhiza microbial communities from riparian zone in the Pacific Northwest, United States - 16_EM | ecosystem: Host-associated > Plants > Roots > Unclassified | place...
CCTTGAGGGGAAAAGACGTATAGACTTCAAAAAAAAAAAAAAAAAAAGTAAAGGATCTTCCGCCTCATAGCCTAAGGCTCCCTTCGGGGGAAAGGCGTATAGACTCCAAAAAAAAAAAAAAAAAGTAAAGGATCTTCCGCCTCATAGCCTAAGGCTCCCTTCAGGGGAAAGGCGTATAGACTCAAAAAAAAAAGAAAAAAAAGTAAAGGATCTAATGCATCGGTTTAATACTCTACCAGTAATGGTACCTGCCGGCTGTACCTCATTAGTTCAACCACTCGATATCTGTATCAACAAGCCTCTAAAGGACCGAATCCGAGCATTAGCAGACCAACATTATGTTGACCATATTTTGGAGTGGTCCGCACAAAAGTACACTACATCAGAGCGCCGGATTCTAATGACTCAATGGGTTGGTCAAGCATGGGAGTCAATTCACCATGAGTCACAGCAGACTATTCAGCGGTTTTCCCGCAAATGTGGCACCACTGTTGCTATTGATGGTTCTGAGGACCACGACATCAATATTCGAGGCCTAGTCATCAATTGCCAGTCACCACCTCCGACATAGATCCTTCAGATCCCTCTGGATCTGATTCTGATAGCGACTTGGGTGAGTCCACTACTTCTGCTTAGCTTGGTCAGTTAGATTTAGGTCGGAAATCATGGGTTAGGAAAATGCTCTGTATATAAGACCGTACGTTTTTTACTGTGAAGCTGCCGTACCGAGTTTAAGTCTGAAGACTTATCCGGCAGTTTCTACGGTATAGCAGTGATTTTATTTTCAGCACATACATATTCTTTGCGGGTATATCCCAACAATCAGAGCGTTTTCATTACGCTGCAGTCAGGGTCGTCTCGGCGGTTGCCTCGACCCAACCCTCCAACAAGTCAATTACAATTTATAATCAGAATAATTTGGTATGGTGGTGGCTCTGTTTAGACCATACCACTGGTCACTGTTGCATTGCAATTTATTTATACACTTCAAGGTTGGTAAAAAGATAGGGGCATGGTTACCCTGAATTGGAATATCAATGCCTTGTGAATATCCTCTACCAGTTTTTTTTCTGCTGTAGTATTAAGTAGCCCTTGTGAATGAATAGCCATCTCCCAACACTTTACACGTTGAATATTATGACTTATGAATATGCGGAACAATAGAATTGCCGACAGGTTCTTTTGTCCTAGTTGATATACCACACGGGTACAGGGGAAAGAGATTGCTAGCTTAGCAAAGATCATATGGGGGTTGTTCTAATACAAACTCCACAGTACACTGTTGGATATCTATGCAGCTTCAACTAGGATAAATATACTGTGTCTCTTTCCCCTGTATCTGTGTATATTGCCTGGATATCTCCATTCCGGATCAGCGTGTGAAGTGCTGGTAGATTCACAGTTAGACTACCGAGGCTCACAACAGCCTCCATACTTATGCACATGTCTCACCAGGTCAAGGAATTTAGCCCCAGGGATTTCCACTCCCTGCTCATATATTAGGTACCACCTGGGCCTAATATACATAAAAAATCACTGTGAAGATGCAGAAAGAGACGTTACACGTCAATGGTCATTCATTCTCACAACTGCTCTCTCGGACATGCCCCAATCTAATAATCTTAAAACAGCCCACCAACATGTATCCCTCTTCTCACGCAACCCGTACTCAGACTTTTAACGCCGTATCCTCTCATCACTCTCTCCAAACATTACATATTTCATGTGCACATCCTCATTCCAACTTTCTGACAGCCCATGCTAGTGATCACTGGGTGGTTTGCCTAGACACTGATGGTATGCTGTCTCGAAGTGGGGCACACAAAAGGCAACGCCAGGCCCCGAGAGAGTCTGGGCACGAGATCAGCTGTATATACACCAACACTTCCCCAAACCGCACACAGGGATCAAATCAACAATTATGCTCCTGGTAAACTCCTTCAGGGCCAATAAACTAAACATCAAACTGCAGCGGCTGAGGCTCATATCATTGTAAGTAACCATTTAATACCCTTTTGTCTCAGGGAATCGAACTTGTGCTCCATGCGCACCGGACTTGTAACATAACCTGTTGGAGAGTATAACCGCTAGGACAAAATGTACTAATAAGCAGTTCCACAACCAGTGCTCACGTTATTTCCACTGCACGCAAGACCGCCAGGTTGTCCACCGACTGCGCACGCGGTGCCTTCCGACAGTGGAGAGAACTGGTCCAGCGCCAGTGGTGACAACTTTGACACATGGTTGTGGGTTCTATACGTCGCTGAGATCATTTGTGATACGCATTGTGGAACAGCTGTCCGCCCACCATCCTTTCACATCCGTATTTTGTCGCTTGTGTGGAAGCAATTGGCCCATGAATTTTGTTCGGGTGTGATCCCGCGCCCAGACCCTCTCGGTTCAGGTAGTTCTTCTGATGGGGTGGGGTGCTCTTGTGAATTTTGTTGATTGACATCTCTCTTTTTTGTTCGGCAATCCACTTCATTGTGCGAAGTCCCAGGCCATCCTTTTGCCTTACAGTATCCACAGAATTTCATTGGTCGCTGTCCTCCTGTGGTGAAATCAGCTGCCGCAGGTGCCTCGTGTTGTTTTGTTGGTCGAATATTCAGTTCTTTCAGTCTTAGAACTGTGTTGGCGTATGTTGGCTTGTCCTCCTTGTTTGTGATATTGTCGATTATGCTGATGTATGATTATACTTGTGGTAGGGAAGCCTTCCAGGCCGTTGATCCGACAAACGACGTCAGCTCTGCTGCTTGAGACCCTGCGGCTGCTGCCGCCGTGGCTTGCGCCAGCCTTAGCCAAACCTAGTGATGTGCTTTCCTGTCATCAAACCTTAACCGAACGAGGTTCATGAATAGTGCGACCGGATTTGTCCTTCATATGCGTCTTTGAGTATATCCATGCTGCGGCTGCTGTGGTTGCTCCACGGATCTTCAGTTGGGCCTCTTCCTCGCAGCTATCGATCAGATAGTCCTGCCACTCTTCTGAGTTGGTGGTTGGTTGGGTCTGTTGGTCTCCTGCGACCACTAAGGAGAGCTTCATCCGCCATATTTGTCGTGTGGCTTCTGCGCTCCATGCTGGATAATCGTTTTCGTTTCCAAGCTTTTTCGATATTCTCGGTGTAAGGCGGCGACGTCGGTGGTGCTCTCGGAGCTACCCATAGTGTTGCTGATCTGATGGTTTTCGCACCCAGCCGTAGTTTCCTCCCTGAGGTTACTGATGGTTTTACCTCCAACGAGGTGTTGCTACCATGTAGTAATTTACCGATTCCCACGTCGTCTGATATGTAGGAATTTACTGATTCCCACGTCATCTGATATTAGAGAGCTGGTTCACTTGAGTCACCGCAGGAGACAAGTGAATGAATATATTCAATAACGGAATCTGTTCGCAGACTGAAGACTAAAGACTGAAGACTGTCCCCTCCACCACGAAGACACTGCCTCATATATCATTCATTCTTTCATTCATTCATTCATTCACTCCGTTTGCTCCTTGCACCACCCAAACGACACTTCCCAATGACCCCCTTTTCGTCCCGTCCAAACGACATTTCCCAACGGCATCTCACATCCCCCACGACGGCATCTCTCACAACGGCATCTCACATGATATATTCCCCACGCCAGCATGATTAGTTATTCCAACAGCCTCCATCACGACTAGGTGTACTTTACACCGCCGGAGTCAACTTAACATGCACCCCATCCAAACAACTCATCGTCAACCCCAACCTTTCCCGAAAGCTCTTATCCGTCTTATCCTCTCCCAAACTGGGAATTTCGTTTCCAGTGGTGGGATCAATCCCCACTATATCCTGATACTTCTGCAACATCCTAATCACCACGTAGCTCGCCTCAACCAAAGCATACTGCTGTCCTAAACAAATCCTGGGTCCACCGTTGAACGGTAGGTAATCCCACGCACCCATCTTCAGGGTCTCCCACCTCTCGGGGTTGAATTCCTCTGCATCGTCACCGTAGACTTCTGGTCTCCGGTGCATCGCGTAGACGCTGTATACAACTACTTGGCCTTTTTCGATTACGATGGGTGACTGTTTGTCAGAGCCCCCGCCATGGGGAATGGTGGTGCGTTTTACGGCCACCCTTGTGTTGATGGGAACGACAGGGAGTACACGGAGAGCTACCTCGGGTATTAGATGTCAGTCAAGGCCACTCGATACAGAGAGATTGGGTTGGAGGCGGGTTGGCTGACTTTCGTTCAGAACATATTTGAGGTACTTCATATCCTTGATGACCTCCCAAGTCGGCTTGTTCTCCTTCCCAACATGTTCCAATATCTCCGCCCTCAGTTTATGCCATACCCTCTTATTCCGGACCAGAAACCATATTACAAAGCTCAACAACCCTGCAGTCGTATCCCGTCCCGCAAGCAAGATACTTATTATCTGATCCGTCAGAACCGTGCGATCCTTGTACTCCTCTGCCAGTGCATCAAGAAACACATACTTCGCCTTGCCTCCCTCCTTTTTCTTCGGATCCATAGCCAATGCCTTGTCAACATACTTGCCAACGAAGTTCCGTGAAAATTCACATGACCGAGCGGTTTCTTTGTTCCCAACTGCCCAGTGGATGGGTCCAGCTTTTAGCTTCACTGAGATCCACCATTGGGCTGTATTAAACGCCTCGGGGAAAGTTCCTTTGGCTGGTTCGCCCCCCTTCTCGGTCAACAAAGACTCCACACTCTCTCCAAACAAAAACTCCGTCGCAGTGTCCATTGTCAATGCAAAGAAGTATGGCTGAATATCAAAAGCTTGATTATCCGGTAACAAACTCATCATTCTCTTGATATGGAACTCCAAACTACCCATGTCATTTACAATCTGGCCCCTGTTGAACTGTGGTCGAAGCATAGCTCTCGTGTGTACCCATGCGTTTCCCACCTGGGTGAAAATCGCATTATTGCCGAACAAGAGGTCAGATTTTCCGCCTAACCTATCCGCGAAATCGAAGTTTTGAAATTGTGTAGTGAGGATTTCCTTCACGTTGTCTGGGTGGCAAGTGAAAATGTTGACTTGCCCGGCGACATTGAGTTCATAGGTATCCCCATATTCCACATGTCTCTCGTGAGTGAGCTTGCAGAAGCGGAACATTTGGAAACTGCGCATGCTTTCAATAAATTTGTCGATCCCCAGAGGCCAGCGGTGGACGACAGTTGGTGCAAGACATCCTCGCGAGCGAGCGAATTTCCGGCGCTGGTATTGGTAAATGAGCTTTTGAAAGAGGAGGGCGAGGAAGACGCCACCGATTGCGAGGGTGGTGATTGACAGCATTGCTGCAAGATGAAAGTCGGCCTGGGTGGAGAGAATGGATCAGTTTGGCTTGAATAAACTTGGACGTCAGGGAACCGTCCAAGCCGGCGATGGGAGGAATGATCAATGAAAAAGTAAGAATGGGGAGAGAGGAGAAGATGTTGTAATCTGTGTAACGGCTAGGACGATAGTACGGGAAATTGATAGATATGATCCGTCTGTAGTTCTTGAAGAAGAACTCAAGGAGTATGAGGAGGGAATATTAAACATAGGAGGTGAGGCGGAGTCAAATAGTAGATATCACATACATTATCCCCAATACTGCCTCGCCTAAATTCCAAGCAGCAAAGAGGAAAGTACCCAGCGCGGCATCACTTATCCTCTGGTGCAGTCCCCCGCCACACCCATCCCCACAATAAAGCCAATTCTTCTCATACTTGGTGCCCCCGCATTGGGGAACCCACACTTCATCACTCAGAAAACTCACTCTCCTAAATTTGCTACTCGCGGTGGAGAGGGCTACAGAATGAGGATTAGCCTTGAACTTAAGATTCTTGCACATGTGGGGCTTGTTGGTCTTCCCAGTGCTGGGAAAAGCCCATCCATCCGTGCAATTAAAAAAGCCGGAGAGCCCCCCGTGAGAGGTTTACAATTACCGATATTCCAGGTTTAATTGCCGATGCTCATCTGAACAAGGGACTGGGGTACGGACTTTTGCGGCTTGTGGAGAGAGCAAAGGTCCTGGTGTTTGTCATCGATCTGGGAAGGCCGGACTGTTGGAAGGTGGGTGTGAATGGCATGATAGGCGAAATGGCAGGGAACTGGAGCATAGATAGCCGGTTTTATACCCTTGCTGCGCTAGCATTACTAGTAGCAAAATTTACCCATGAATCTGCCCACCCTCGTAAGGATACCACGGTACGTTGCAAGAAAAAGGGGTTTTATAACCCTGTCGTACAGAATATCTTTACTAATCATCACAATTCAACGTCATGGCAGATGAACACGAAGATATTATTGTGCTGATGGGAGGGTTGCTGCTGCTGTATTCCCTGTATGCAGTTGGGGATAGGAGGGAGTATACACCATAATATCGACCACCAATTGCCTATGAGCGGCGGAGCTGGTCATTGTCTGCAGTCGGATGGGGAGACAGTGAATGCCCAGCATACTTGCGATTTTCTAGGGCCGAAATCGAAAGGCTTATACATGCGTTCAGGCTTGTGGAATGGGTGGATTGGACTCAAGTATGCCTCTCCTTTTACTAACCATATCTATCACCTTTCTTCGCACATCTCCTCCTACAGGATGGCCAATACTCTCCTTAAATAGAGTGATAGATATTGCCAAAAATCGTTCTCTGAATTGGCCTCAAGATATCGGCCACTATTGTTGATACATAGGCGAACGAGCTGAAGCTTTAGCTCTGGAGGGTAATGGATTCGCTTTGTTGGCTTGCTCTCCTCAGTGGGTGCCCCCACCTCGGGGGAAGCAACCTCATGAGTAGGCTGAGACTGCTGTCGCTCGGGCGTTTGGAATGTAGAAGACTGCGATGCTGACATGATTGTAGGGGGACTGCGATACTGAAATTTTATACCAAGCAAATATGCTTTACCCTCTACGGATAATGCAATTGTACGGCCGATACTCCACCCAATTGCCCTCGACAGTCTTAATTATTTTTGACTCCCGTTTTCGATGCCGTCTCGACGCCATCTTGACGTCGCTACTCTCACGAATGCTCTATAGAATAATAGTAGTAGTCTAGAATAATAGCGAATTCAATGTCTTGTCAGTTAGTGTATTTTGAGCGATTAATTTTGACCATTAAACCTATTAGTTGTATTCAGATGTTCAGTCCTACCTACAGGAACTGCTGTTTTCGCACTATCCCACTCAATCACCTCCAGTGATTCGGGAAATAATACGCACATGACATGATATTTTGAAAAGAAAAGACATTGAAAGTAAGCAAGAGCTACTAACCCTACCCCCACTTACGCGTACAAAGTCTTATGAATATGATGAATGCATTATCCCTATATTGAAAAGCAAACTTCATGAATTCTCCCGAGCCTCTTACTGTATGAGTGAGATTGGGATATTAGTGTTTATATTGACTGTATTGTTATGGGGATTTCTGCCATTGCAGCCAAATACACATTTTTTTTTTTGACCAGGGAGCCTTAGGCGTCCCGTTCCCGCACCTTTAAAGGATTGGGTTTACACACGGAACAACATGCTGCTTAAACGCCCAGCTTCCCGAACCTAGGAAACAAAAACCCCGAAAGATAGAAGCGTCCGTACACCCGCCTCACACCCGCGTCCCGGCTCTGGTTCAGCTGCTTTCGCAGGGCTGGCTCCCACCGCCACGCCCTCGCTTCGGCCATTCCCCCAGCAGGTATATATCACACCCTTCCACCATGACCCGCTCCCCTAATTTAAGTCTAGACTTGCGAAGAATTCCTCCACTAAGTCTAACTCGTAGTCTCCATCTGGGTCCTTCACCGTACCCGCCTCCTCCACCTCTCCGGCTCATCCATAGCCTCCTACGTCCCCCACTTTCGTCCAATATCCTCTCCATGTATGCAGACTAGGGCAACGTCTTTCCTGTTTCTGCATACCGTCCGCATTTCCGGCATTGATCTGATTGGTCATCGCCCAGGACATGTCGCCAGGCTTGTAGGTTGCCTTTTCCGGTGCGACAGTGGACATAGTTGACCCTTGCCTTGCGATTCCATCTTACAACTCTCCCCATCCCCGTCCCCTAGCCAAATATACATATCTCTATTCCATGGAGAATTTATGTCAAATCAAGGCGGCCGGTTGGAACCCGAGCATGCGAGGAAAATACGGCTCCAGAGTCCTCGAGATCATCAAGTCTATGTTACGGGGGTCTCTTAATACTCGGATATATTGCGTTTTGTATCAGGCTGCAGAATCAATGTATATAAGCCTGCTAATCGGGAAGTCACTTCCCAATTAGGTAACAGGCTTACGAAGCGCACTATCCCTAACTCGGGGCCTTGTCACAGATCTGATAACGCGCATTAGAGGCGTTTCGCACCCTGGCCTGGCGGACTTTAGTCACACCACCTCCCAGGTACCATCCTGGTAGCGCTAGATATCCGCCAGAAGAAGTGTTTTACAACCCTGCCAGTCTTAAGCAGTCGGTACGGTATAGTCTGGTTGCACGACCCCCCGTAGGGGGGTACGGTACCAGTACAGTCCACCCTTGCTATACGGACGGCTAAAATCTAGCGTTTTCTGTCCGGTATGGATACGGGGTATGGATAGCAAGGGATCCAGTATAGAAAATGACAGGGGTTGAGCTTGGCATATGAGTACCTAGTGGGTACAGTATGGGATCTGGAGCGGGGAAGCTCTGGATTTCCCTCTTGCAATTGCAATTCCAGCGATACCAGTATCAATTATGGCAGGAAAACGCAGAGCACTGAGTGTGCTGGAAAAGCGCGAGATATGTCGCAAGCGGCTGGAGCCAGAACGTGCAAAAGAGAAGCTTAGTGACTTTGGTAAGAATTTCATGCTCATGCAAGTGAAGCAAGCGAAACAGTGGGTTGAGGCCGCAGTTGACGCCGCAGTTGACGAGACGAGTTAGCTTAGCTCCGTCCGTTATAGCAAGCGGTACGGTATTGTATTGTCGTCCGGTATAGCGTGGGGTACAGTAATTTGCTGGTGCGAAATCTTGAAGCCTCGTATCGAGGTCCGTTATAGCAAGGGTGGACTGTACATTAACTGATCTCGTGCCCAGACTCTTACTTTTCCCCGCAGCGTATTTATTTTAGTGTATATAGGTAGATAAGAGTCTGGGCACGTAATAACCTAATTCAATGAACAACGCATACCTAGATGACTCTCATATCGTCAGGTTACACACTTCATTATGCTAATCCACTTGACGCCAACCCATGACACATTGATGCTTATTCCCCTAACAGGTGATCAGTCCGTTAGTCAGCTATCAATTAGGACTTGGTTCCGCTAAGTAGCGTAGGTCGAGCTCTAACAGTCTAAGTACTGTTCAACAAGTTCAGAGTCAACCTCAAAAGAAACTCGCAAACGCAAAGCGCAAGATGCGCAGACCAAGCGAGAAGCGAAGAGGGCACCCCGACAAGCACTTGCAATGATCCCATTGCCGAATACAGCTCAAAATTAGCATTTTTCTTTGACTATATAATTTCCTCACATCTGTAGTATAGCTCAAATCTAGTTGCATATTAGTATTGGTTGTGAAAATTCAACCTTCAGAGGTGGGGTGTGTGAGCTTAAGGTCGAGGGGTTGAGTCCGAGCGGTCATTGGGTGGCACGTAGATATCAAGGGTGTATAGGTCCCACCGTTGTATTAGTACCTTCCTGGACGAGTTGAGTCCGTCAAGTACGTTGGCAATGGAAGCCACCGCTGCCTCATCATCATCTGGGAATGTCAGACAATTCGTGACACAGTGGGAGTGCAAGAATGCCCAGGCAGATATGCGATTAGAGAACTCTGGAAGCCTAGTTCTTGACAATGAGGCCAGCCTGACGTGAGTGCTGACAATGAGGCCAGCCTGACGTGAGTGAACGGTGAGCCTGACTGAATGGTAAAGTATAGGTCTGACCGGACGGTAAAGCAGGTAGGTATGTGGTGGTTTGTACAAAACATGGGTGAAACAAGATACCGGTAGCAGTCCCCCACAAACCAGACAAATGCCTGCCAGACTGTAATCCAGTCCACATACCTCCTCTGCAGTCTCATTGATGGTAGTGAGGTTGGGTTTTTATCAATTCCAAAACCTGAACGAAAATTAGAAATAGAGCTTCGGCACATTCTGGCCAACCATTAACCCCATCCCCGACCGATGTCTTGGAACCACCATCTTAACGTTGAAAGAGGTCTGGACCATTCTCGGTTCTTTGGAAGGGTGGAAAACGGAACAACATGAGCAACAAGATTTTGGCCACTAAGAGTATGTGCAGAATTGGCACGGAGATTCGTGGTGGTGAATAGGAGGATCTGAAGGCCGGTGCGCTGTGGTAGTAATCCCTGATGATACTCAGTTGGACCAAGTATCCAATCTTTTGTCATACTCGGTTGTCGTGTGCAGTGTGTGGGCGTCCTGATGCCTTCATGGGCAACACCGTATCGAAGCAAGCCGCAGTTTGCTTGCACCCAACGAACATTTTTGGACAGTTGAGTTTTATACTGATCTCACTGCTGAGCAAAAACAAATCGGCGCAAATGCGTGCAATAGAACAATGCTCGAAGAGCAAAGCAACTATGGTACAAGAGTGTGAATATATAGGAAAGTGGGGTAGGTCGTGGCCTGTATGACGGCGTGCAGCTCAGCCGTAACACACAGCATATCAAACAAATTTCATAGATTGTTTTTCTGACATCGATCCGTATCCTACTACCTGGTACCGTACCCAGCATACCCCGTCGAGCGATCAAAAGACTCCCAATAAAGAGGACAATCTCCCGCACACTGGAACTCATAGACTGCGACCAAGGTATATGCCAATCACTCTCTGTACATTTCTCCACCGTTACAATAAATATCACTGACATATACAATTTCTTACCAGCCTCCATAGACGGCAACCTCACCTACCTCAAATATCTTTGTGAAAAGAGCTAGAATATGATTTTGATGCACGTCAAAAATATCTTGTATTAGTATCCGGAGACGGTCTAACCATGGAACACACCCGTAGTTGCTGTCTACTCTGACATATAGACGCTCGGGAAGAACAATTTGATCATATGTTAGGAATGATGGGCCTCCTCCACTTCCAATTCTACCTCAATAGAAGTATAATAATGTCTTACCTCGGAACTACTTCTGACTATGGTTCACTTAAAATCGGCAACCTAATTCTACAGGGAGAGAAAATTGATACCAAAGCTACCGACCATTGGGCAATAATATCTCTTATTACACACTGCCAAATCGCCTACTCATTGGCATATATACAGTGCGTGGGGGAAAGTGAGGACGCACCGCGCTGCATATTATGCAGGGGGACTTTCCCCCACGCATTGTAGCTACACAACTTCAACCAAAGACCTATTCGACAGGCAGCAATGCCTAAGCCAGGAACAAGTTCAAGAAATGATAGAGTCTCTCATGCCTCCAATGCAATTTACTTATGTTTAGGATCTCCGAAAAAAGTCACTTAAAGAACGAGATATCACTAGGAAAAATGCCATGTTATTCCTCTATCATTCAAATCAATATGTCGAGCTTCAGTGTGCTATTCACTCTGGGGACGTTAATAAAACTCCTCGAGATACTGTATTTACACCACAGCTCATTGGTGCATCAGAAAGAAAAAATCTGCGTCCTGACGCACGCCGCTCTCCACGACACACGCACATCATCCCTTGCGTCACATCGCTCCCACAAAGATTTCACCCTTCCTGTGCGTCCTGAAATCGCACTTTGACACGCGTCAACTCCCAGTCCGATCCTTACTTTTCCTCGCGCCAAGCATCCAACTTCCTTGTCGGATTTCACGTTGGATTTCGATTTAAGCTGCCACACAAAAATAAATCGGTCTGGGCACGAGAACACAACTAGTCTGACTTTGTTTCCACTGCCATATCTTATTTCTGCTAATTACACATGCCCTTCCTTCCTTCCTCTAACCATATATCGTATTCCACGTCTCTAGATCTAGGTATCCTATTACCTACTCACCAACTTTCATTTGGCTCCAACGGGATCAAATGTGCCATCCTCAATTTGCCCGATTCTCACAACTATACCTACATCATTAGTCAGCCAGCCGACACGTAACTATAATACTTGCACGTCTACTGAGGATCCCGAACCTGGTGACGAAGTTCCACTGCTCACGACCTGCTAAGTCGAGACCGTCGCGTGTAACTGCATCCGCATCGGCAAATAGGAAGTATGTCAGGAAGAAACACATCACTGACTGACAAATACCATCAATCATGTAGACTCTAAGCACGTTAGAATTTGGAAGTAGAATGTGCAACAAAAAGGCCTTACCAGAATTTAGTCTGTGTCCACTCTTGTCGAATGCGATACAACTGTGGAACTGCAAGTGAGAGAATATAAGAGACTGAATGGGGATTCAGACGCTACCGAACAAGACATTGAGGACAAGGCGAGATATCAGGGAGAATACTTCGATAGCGTCTGGATACCTGTTCCCCAGTTTCAGGAGGATGGCATATAAACACACCATGTGAGGTGGGCCAGGGATAAAGAATTCAGAAAGACAGGAGATGGGCGTGTAGATTGCCTTTGGGTTAGGCATAAGGCAAGAAGCATAGACGCTGATGGGAAGCTCGATGGTAGGACGGTGGGGAAATTACACGGGCTCTTCAGGATCTGGGATGGGATGCACAGCGTACACGAGGTGGCGTTGGTGAGGTTGTTGCGAGTAAAGGGTTCACGGAGACCACACAGTGAAGAAGGAATGATACGAATGGAATTAATGGGTAGGGAACGAGGTTTCATATTATTAGAATTGCGGATATAGAGGGAATGGTACATCTGATACCTTTGAAGGAGAATAAACTCTGGTTGGTGAACAACAGGATAGATTTCAATACTTGGAATGAATTATATGAATAGAATGGCATACTTGTAATGGGAACGAGAATGTGTGCAATAAGTGATTCCAATAGTTGAGTGTGAGGAAGGCAAAAAATGAGAAAGGACTAATATGGGGATGGACAGTCAGGATCCAGTACGGAGTTGTGAGGGTCTAGGGCATAGTCGTTAGAACACAGGGCGATAGGAGGGCGCTTGGGGCAGGGACTGGCCTGGGGGAGAGAGAGGCCACCTGGTCCGCCAGGAGCTGCAGTCCATCGCCATACTCTAGATAGGGTGAATGCGATTAATGATTCCTTAAAAAAAAAAATAGGAGGGCGCTTAGGGCACCGCGCATACACGTATACTGTACATTGGGGACGTTGGGGTGGAGATAGGTACGTGGGAACGTAGGCGGTGCTCTCGGCGCAGCCAGTGGAGGAAGCGGCCAGCACGCGCCCGGGCGCTTGCAGAGGGCGTTAGGGCATGTAAAAATCGTTCCTGATGAGCTCGCCTTAGTCTGACTTGGCTTGGGATAAATTCTAGAAGCTTTGTTTTTTGGTAGGCTTCAAATTGGAGGTACTCGTCGATGTGGACCTTCTATTGTACGTAGACTTCGTATTTTAGATATCCTAAGTATTGTTGAGTAGTGAGTGACTTTAGGGAGAGTTGTATATTCTAGCTCAGGTTGCCAGTCTGGTGATAAGCCTGAGAATTTTTTTTCCAGTTGGGATTGTTCCGAAAAAGGGTAGTTGGTCTTCCTTTTTGGGTGTGGTCTCGCAGGTAGGATTTTCCGATGTGCTTAGGATTTTCTGATGTGCTTAGGATTTTCTGATGTGCTTGGTAGGGGTTCACAGTGACGTCTGAAGTTCCTATTTGGTCATTCAGTTGGCCAGCCCATTCCAGTCTCGGCACCAGACCTTCGTAGATGTCCGACTCCGGCCTAAAAAAACTCGTAATTGTTGTTTGTTGCTGTGCGCCATGAGCCATGCCTTGTAGACCCACTTTTCCCTATATAGAAGAGCCTCTAGCTGCTCGCCTTTCTGTCTATTAACATGAGGGTTTTGAAGACGAAAGAGACGCAGGCCATCAAGGAATTGAAGTGCTGCCGTATAGGAGGCAATAGGTACATCGGGAGTATCACCTGCCTCTGGACCTGACTCATGTAGAGGAGCTGACTCATATGTATCCAAAATACGTTGCTCCTCCTCCGCAGAATTTTCAACTACTTCATCGACAGAATCAATAAACTCAGAAAGACTTGCTCGTTGAAAACCAGGATGAGCAACACGGATACATTCATAAATCTCCTCCTCAACTGCCATCCTCACGTTCTTTTTGACTGATGGGTCTGGGTTTGTTTTGGTGGCATCGTAGGGGTCCCAGTAGTAGATATGAGATGGTAGTTTATCTCAGTAAATACATTGTAGGTATAAAAAATAAGTGCTTATATACTCGTAGTTGATGCAAAAATAATATGGTTGCTACTACGGGCTCCCTTGATATATATAAGAAACTCGTGGTTTGTATGTATTACTAAGCAGAAAGTTAAGAAACCTGCTAGTAAGGAGGGTTTCTTATTTTCCCATACAAATTCTGGTGGGACCGGAGCACTGTCTCTTATAATGGGGTGTTTCTTATAATGGGGTGTTTCTTATAATGGGGTGTTTCTTATAATGGGGTGTTTCTTATAATGGGGTGTTTCTTATAGCGGGGGTTCTTACGGATATGTATAACGAGGGTTCACTGTATAAGTAAGTGCGGAATTGTAGCGGAGGATAGATGAAGCGGAGAGCAGACTTTGCCACAATTTTATTAATTATCTTGGTAGCGCAGAGGAGTTTTTGGTGAATGCGAAAGCTTTAATGTAGTAAAATACTCGAGGGACTTGAATATTAGCTGACTGCTCTATAGAAAAATATGAAAATAACATGAGCGCGCTTTTATGCTTCCCATACCAGCTTTCGTCCTGATTAGGTTTAGCCATCACATGTTTTTTGTTCGAGGTGAGGCCACAGAGTACTCAGCCGAAAGATATCGAGTGGGGGGAACTGCAAATGAGCGTCTTACTGAGGGTAAATCGTAAGATGAAGAGCTGGTGGTCTGGCGTGGTAGCCGCAGCATTACGCCGAACTACTCGCCATCACCAAATCCTGTTACTCCAGCGGCTAAGCTAATTAATCGCACTCGTGACATCCTAGCTGTTACTATTAAGAGGGAGAAAACCTCTGCAAAGCCATGGTTCGTTATTGCAGACCTAGGAGGTACCGAACAAGAGGCGAAATTACAATGGTGCCTGTCAGTGCAATAAAGGGGCAAGGTGTGGAAGGGGCGGTTGAGGTGATGAGGCGGCTATTGGATACCACAGATGCCCTCGAAGGCAACGGCTTGTGAATATTGCCCCTGTTGGATTAGTGCATTTCCCCTCTCGGACTACCGCCAAACTGAACGCTGTTTAACTTTCTCAAGGCTATCACGAGCGCACCCAACCCCTAGGCACTTACGTTCCCATCAATTCCCATCTGAATACCCCACTTTCTGGATAGAAGGAGGCCCATTTCTCCCTTTTCCCTCCTCCCCGCTTCATCCACTACAGCCTCGATTATCATGCTGGGGATTAATATTGAAAATGCATCAATTAACTTCTGGATTCATTCTGCTCCTTCTCTTTACTCTCTCGACTGTGAGTTCTCTTCCCACTCTGAATCCTGAGGCAAAGGATATCGTTCGTGAGAACTCTTTGATCCAGGGTGCCATCCCCAAGTTCGTTTCCAAGGGAGTGGTGCACGGTGGTGAAGGTGGCGAAGAAAGCACCGAAATTCAGGTTAAGAATGACAAAGAGGAGCAAGAGGAAGAAGGTGATGACGCTAGTACTATGATTGGGTCCATTGTGGCCAACCGGAATCACGATGAGATCAAGCCTGAAAAGAAATCCTGGGAGAGTCCTGATAGGGGGAAGGAGGAAAAGACTGATGGTGAAAACAACGGAGAGGTTAATGTTGAGGATGAAGTTGAGGTCATTATTGAGAGCCAAGACGACGAGGACAAGAGCCAGTTGGAGGCCATTGTTGATGTCGATATTGGTAATGACAACAGTGAGCAGGGTAGGAATGAGGTTGAGGTTGATATTGAGAATAACAATGAGGAAAGCCGTGGTGAGGGATCTTCCGAGGTCAAGGTCGAGGCCAGGACCGACAAGCACAGCGGTGATGGCGATGGCGAGGGCAAAGCTGAAGCCGGAGCCATAGTCGAGGAAACCGAGGAGCGCTGTGATGGAAGGCATGATGGAAAAGATGAGTTCTCTGCCGAGTACCACCCTGAGACTAAGTATGCCCTCATCATATCTCCAAGAAAATGATCCACAGGCTTATACGTTCTTTTTAGGCAAAAGCAAAATCACCAAGAGGACGACTGCGAGCAAGGGGAGGCCCGTTATGACTTCAAGCTCGAGTCCGAATTTGAGGAGGAGGACGTCTTCTCCCATAACCTTCACCCCGAGTTCAACTGCCACTCTGCCAGCATTCGACCCAACCACCACCAGAGCAACTGCTACTACTGTAACTATGGATCACACCCACGAGCCCAGGTTCTACAGGAGCCCGAGAAACCAGAGGACCAGTGGCTGGAGCAAGGCAGGGTTGGGGCCACTGCCAGACCACAAAGCATTGAGAATACCCTCGGGAAGCGCTCCGCAGAGCCAAAACGCCTTCCAGCTCACCATGTCATGGAGAAGCATCTCAAGCTCGCAGAAACTTCTCCTCACCTCCTTGGTGTCGAAGATGTAGAGCAGCTCAAAGATATCTGGGAGAAGAACCTCCCATACCCCATTGATGGAAGCCCGATGAGGGTTGGAGGTCCTATCCGTAAGCGCGCCGCTGGCAGGGAGTCTCGCGTTGTCGAGCAAAGACAAAAGAAGGATGAGCTTCGCCAGGCTTGCGGGAAACCCATCAATGCCGCTGCCCAAAGACCTGATGACAACGAAAGGGACATCGGTTTACAGGAAATCAAGGATGAGAAAAAATCCCTCTCTGAATTATCAAATCTCGGTTACAGGCTTGATCTTGGGAAGACCGATGAGCAAATTGCCATTGGGCAGGAGCAAGAGCTCCAGCAACAGATTATGCAGCAACAGCAAAGGGTAGCATCCTGCAGTTGCGATGTATGCCGGGACAATGCTGAGAGAAAGAGGGAGAAGGAGCAGATGAGACATGGTGATGCGGGGCTACTGGCGCAATTGTTTCCGTCACAGAAGCTAGAGTAACTGATTACCCTGAACGCTGAAGCGCCTCTCCGACTCGATAGAGGAACGGACTCATAGCATGGAAGAGATTAGCATTAGCATATTTTCTTACGAGCATAGTGGTATGCACTTGTCCAAAAGATTGTCATTTGAAAGAGCTGACCATTGAAGTTCTCCACTGGTGGACACAGTGTCTAATATGCATACAGTGGATAATCGTATATTGAGGGTCGCATATGCATTTTGTTCCCATCGCAGCTCATCTGGATATTTGTTTGGCCTGGCCCTAGGGTTTTTTCCCCCCGCTTTCCTTGGGTTAGGAGGTAGGAGGCACGTTTGGTGATCGAATTTATATTGATCACCAGATTAAATCACTCAATCATTTTGTTGGAATTAGTGATTTAGATAAAATTTAGTTGTCTCCCACGCTTACTTAGTAGTAGTACCGATACTAAAGTAATGTGAATCACATGTAACTTCGCATGATTTAGGTACTTGTTGGCGGGCAAAATAATAAATTCCAAACCGCAACAAAACAAAACAAAAAAATGCAATAGTACAATTAAATCCCATGGCTTTTCGTACATCATAAAAACTTCCTGACCCTCTGATAGATTGGTCATCTAATCGGCATACTGGATATTGAAATGTCCATCACCACTCAACCCCGCCATCTCACCCGGCGCCGCTACAACGTCAACACTAACAGACCCACCTATATGAAGCGTATCTACCACTTGTCTCACTTTTCCTCACAATCTTGACCACCTGTCCCCTCCTCAACCCCAGATACTTCGCCACCGGATCTGCCTGCTGTATCCTCGGCAGCTGCGTTTCCTTCAGCCTATATCTCTGCAGCAGCGCCTTTTTCTCGTCCTTCGACAGCAATATATGCTGCGGGACAAGCTCATGATGGGTGATATTGATGAGTAAATCACTCTCCACAAACGTCTCAATAATACTGGGTAACACAGTCGGGATGATTTTCAACGCGGAGGCAGTTGGGGGGATGGTGGAGATGAAGATACCTGTGTGGATCCCCTCGAGGTGGATTGTATGTGCGAAGGTGCGCATTTCCTTGATTCCGACGGAGGAGGTGGAGGAGAATTCGACCCAGATGGGGCCAACAGGGATGGGGGCCTCGGGGTGGCTGGGGTCACGGAAACGCTCGATCATGGCTGCGGAGGGTTGTGCTTTGAATTGCATGGTTTTGCGTTGGGGCCGGCCTTCGGAGTCACAATAGGTGGCGCGGAATATGGAGAGGGTCATGTTGATTTCTTCATCGGCGATTTCGTAGCCCTGTGGGGGGATTAGCGGGCCGACGGCTGATTGAAGTGGGAAGGTTGAGGTGACGTACCCGGTCTCGGACCATTTCGTGGACGGTTCGTCGGACTCGCCAGAGACGGGAGGCTTCTCGGTCGACTTCGTTTGCCATTGTGGGGGGCGGGAGTGGACGTAATGTGAATAGGGCTCTCAGGCTGTGGCTCAAACTGCGAACTGAAAGAGTAACGGTGCTGCAGTTATCCTGTCTAGGCAGTTACTGGCCTGTATTGGGAGTCGTTTGAGACGCAATGCTGTCAGCTGTCAGTGTTGATGGATGTTTAAGGACACGCTAAACCCACACAGCTAGGGGAACCTTGGCAGGCGCTGTGTAAATCTTGGCGACAGGTTTGTGTGAGCGTGCCCACGACGAGACTCATCAACAAATTGCCAATATGGATGAATCACAGCTCCTCTCGCGTGTGTACTCTACACCGAGGCTCAAATTCTCGGGCTGCACGTTCGCCCGCCCAATAATAGCAAAATAGGCCCATCCGATTTAGTAGGAAAATCCCTGCACGTTCGTTGAAACGCTAACCAAGGGACAAGAAAGTTATTGCTCAAAGTTTTGGGAGAAACGAGGGGCTTGCGCCAACCAGTCTACTAGTACTTATTTCACCCCTCGATCACTTCTCACTCCGCTCTCTTAAATACATTCTTCCTTAATTTCCGGAGCACTCTTTCTCTATCCCCCCCTTCCTTAGTTTTTATCTCCACCTTAATCATGGCCACGAAGACTGCCCCATCTACTGCTCCAATGAGGAAGCTTGTGGAGAGGCCAGAGAAGCCGGATGAGGATAAGTTCAAGACAGAGAGGGAGGTGATAGAGAAGGAACTTCAGGATGTTAGGGATAAGCTAGTAAGTTGGGATAGATTCCCTCGAGAAGATTACACCTTATACCTATCTCTCACTACTATTGCCTCCCTCTCAGCATGCTGCTCTCCCGGGATGCTACCGCTTGGGATACTTAATGGTAATAGCACTAACAATGTCCTACAGAACGCCATTCATGACAAAATTTCCCAGGCCGATTCACCATACGGCGAGAAGCCAGGTCAAAATGCCGTGCAAAAGCAGCAATCCGAGCTTCGTGCCGAACTCTCCAACATCCGCAATCTCCAAGCCGGAATCAAAAGCTCAAAGCAGAAAATCCATGATCAGATCAAGACCCTCGACACGTCTCTCAAGGCCAAACTTACCGACCAAAAGGCCGCCAAGTCAAAGATCCCATTCAAGTCTGTTGCGGAGATTGATTCTGCCATTGCTAGCCTCGAGTCTCAGGTTGAGAGCGGTACTATGAAGCTCGTAGAAGAGCGCAAGGCCGTGGATACTATCTCCGCCTACCGCAGACACCGGAGGACCCTTCAGAGCCTGGATGCTGGTGAGGGTGAAATTGCTGCTGACAAGGCCAAGATCACCGAGCTTAAGACACAGTTGGTGGAAGACCCAGAGCAGAAAAAACTCAGTGATAGGTCCAATGAAATCAATATGGAATTGGATAAAATCAAGGCCGAGAAGGATGAAGTGTACCGGAGCCTCCAATCTCTCCGTGACGAGCGCACGAAGCTTAAGACCCTGGAGAACGAGCAGAAGGATGCGAAGAGGAAGCTTGAGCGGGAGTTCTATGCTGCGAAGGATGCCTACCGTGCGTATGAGAAGGCTCTATATGAAGCGAGGAGGGAGAGGATTAAAGCCGAGAAGGAAGCTAAGGATAAAGAGTATAAGAGGCAAATTGCAGCGCAAAAGATGGAGGAGGCCAATCAGCCAGCGTTCCAGGCGGAGATCAATACCTGTGAGGGATTGATTGCGCACTTCGACCCGACTTCACCAGAGGCTCAGGCCGCAAAGACCAAGGCGAGCTTGCTTAAAGATGCAGGCCTTAAGGCTCTTGCTACAAGGGTCATAGAGACAGAGCCCAAGGGGAAGAAGCTTGTCAAGGAGGAGGAGGACTATTTTATTGGAAAGCCAAAGAAGGGAAAGAAGGGCTCTGCCAAGGGATCTGGGGCTGCTACTCCTACTACTCCGGTCGCTAGTGAGGAGAAGGAGAAGGGCAAGTTCCAGCTCAACCATGGGATTTTGGTTGAGCTTGGGAGGGTGGATGTGAGGGCACCCACCAAGTGGGATGATGTTCCAGGGTGTGTGGAGAATCTGAGGGAGAAGTTGGCCTGGTATAAGGAGAACTCTGTGCGAGTGACTAAGGAGGTATGTATCATTATGATGCTTTGTTCCTTACATAACTTCTTTCCTAACATATCCGTTTGTAGAATATCACCAGGGCGCAGAAAGAGATTGACCGCCTCGAAGGTGTTAGTGGAAAGGAGTGGGAGGAGTCGAAGACCCCAGTGGCTGAGAAGGAGGCCGCTGCTGAGCCAGAGAAGGAGGAGGAGGAGGAAGAGGAGGAGGAGAAGCCCCTCCCAGTCCCTGAGGCCACCGAGGAGGCTAAGGAGGAGGGTGAGAAGGTGGAGCAAGAAGGTGATTGTACTTAGAATTTGTTTATTAGTATCTTGAGGAGAAGGAGCACGAGAGTGGTTCTTTTAATGGTATAGTAGCTAGTTGCATTTCTATTTCACTTTGGATATGCGGTTTCTGCTGACTGCCCTGGGAATAGTCCGTCTCATAGCCTAAGGCTCCCTTCGGGGCAGACATATAGACTCCCCCCCCCAAAAAAAACCCCTGGG
>Ga0307514_10002174_pt1 | contig 21078 bp, 17 predicted proteins | sample 16_EM_MG_FD_203088 | JGI IMG/M metagenome (GOLD analysis project Ga0307514, IMG submission 203088) | Populus trichocarpa ectomycorrhiza microbial communities from riparian zone in the Pacific Northwest, United States - 16_EM | ecosystem: Host-associated > Plants > Roots > Unclassified | place...
GATGCAGACACGTGCAGATCTCTGAGCTGTTTTCCGTGGAAGAGTGCGACCAAGCGGTGATGGACTTCCTGGCGGCTACTGAAGTCGGGAAGTTCCCGCCCAGATGAAGGACGGTATGGAGCAGGCGGAGAGGCTGACTCAGCGGCGGGGAGCGGCGGCAGTGGGCGTATACCTTCTTTTCTTTTCCTTTCTGTTCTGGCTTGGGGTGGTCTATCGTTTAGTCTTTTCATTTGTCAGCGGGGATGAAGGGTAACGGGGGGGGAGCTCCGCCATCTAGCCGGCTCGCCCGGAGGCGGAGGGGATATTGGGTCCTGTCATACTCTAATTAGAGTGCATACAGTATGAATAAAACAAAACAAAATGTGTGACGCGAAGATAGGGAAAGGAATGAGCGAATGAGAAAGAAAGCGAACCCTGCTGAAAGCAAAGCAACAAAGCACCCTAAGCCTTAGCTGGTGACGTCATCAGGCTGAGCCGCAATCATCTTGCGGTCTCGGGTATGGCTAGATAGTCATTCCACCGTCTAGGGTCAGAAGGTCTATTGTCAGCAAGTTGCCGAAGAACTCAACCGCATCGCTATGGGAGAGTTCTGCCTCGCTCTTTTCTATGTATCAGCCACGCGTCTTTGGAAGCCCCAGTATTTGTGCACTGTACGCTACCATCTCGGTCATGGCAATGAAGCGTGCACTCAACTTCCGCTTTGACACACTTGCAGCGAATTGTAGCGCAGTTCCCTTTACACCCACAACGTACTTTGATGAGCCCTGCATGGGACTGAAGGCGCGCAGTATCCCGAAGAGTGAGTTCTCCATAGCTACCCATCTTAAATGCGAGAGCCAACAGGCGCACAAGGTCACCCCTTCAAATGCTTCAACTTTGTTGACTGTATAATATCTCTTCACTATAGCGATTATCTTTTCTGCATATTTACAATAACTCCTTCGTTGGGTGATTGAACAGCTGTAGCTTTCTCTGCTCGTCAGCTTGTGGTACCAGATTGAACTCAGCTGTATATGGCTACCTGAGTGCGAATATATGCACGCAGAGCATTCACAGATTGTGTTACGAATGCAAAGCGGACAAAGTCTATTCTACTATCTAAGGGAGAAGCTCTGTCTTTATATATATGAAGGCTTGGAACTCCATGGAAGTCTATGGGAGCTCACGATTGCAAATACCAGTGGCGGCGGTGAGTGAAAACTCGTGGATGAGTCTACGACGTGAGTCCGTAGCCTGTGAGTCAATTCGGCGATCTCAATGTGTCGGCGACTTCCCTTCAGATTATATAGTAACAGATTGTGATTGCGCACACTCCATGACAGAGTGATACGTCATGAGTCAACCAATCGGAATGCAGGAAATTTTTGCTCGTCAAGATACTATGATTCATTCTCTCCCATATCCCACTCTGTCGATTGCTTTAGTACAAGAAATGGCTTGACGTGAAGCTAGTTTTTAGCAGCGGCATTGCTCCAAGGACGCTGTAACATTGATGAGCGGGTTTTATACTTTAGCGGGGGTCCTCCGTTTCAGGTGAGGCTCATGTGAGGCCGGTAGACATTTATTAGCCTCACATGAGAGTGACTGAAATATCATGTTGATGTGAGGATATTTGTTGGCTCATGGTAACCTCTCAAACTTATGACTATCCTGCCACTGTCATTCACAAAAGTCATTCAGGCAGATTTAAGTCGCCTGTACTGAGATCGCCGAACTGACTTATAGGCTACGGACTCACAGTCGTAGACTCATCCACGAGTTTTCACTCGACACCGCCACCGCCACTGGTATTTGCAATCGTGAGCTTCCATGGACTTCCATGGTGTTCCAGGCTCTCATGTATATAAAGACAGAGCTTCTCCTTTGATAGTAGAATAGACTTAATCCGCTTTAAATTCGTAACACATGCAGTCCCGCGGTTTAAAATCCCCCAAGACGAGAATCATAGTTCAAGACAAGGCAACCTCTGACCCGGATGGGATCTTTTTGTTTCTTTGGTATCATCATTCTGCATTCACTCTAACTAGACTATAGCAGCGCTCAATTCCCCTATCCCTCCGGATAGCCGGCGGGGATGGACTTCTGCGACCCCTGCTTCCACATTCATCCGAAAATTGGAAATCCGGTCAACCTTGGTCCCTGATCTGCCGAATGGTGGAGCGGCTAATATGGTCTTATCTTTCTATATACAGAGCCCGCTAAGGTAGAGAGAACGATATCGCTTTTAGACTGTCTCACAGCGCCCGCTACCATTTCCAACAGGAAATATGAATCGTTATATGGAAACCCATTCACCAGGTTCATGGTCAGTCTATTTCGGATTGAGCACAAGCGACAGCCTCTGACACATTGTCACTTCGGCAATTTGGCTCGTGATCTTCAGAAACGTAGCTGTTGTTGCGGCCGGTTGTGATGCCTCTCTGGAACATAATAACCAATACAAGTTACTGCCAGTCCACATCTCGATAGCTTTGATTGCTGCTATATAGCTTAACACGAAGTGTGCTACAGTCACCGGCCTAGACCGAAGTTTAGAGAGGAATCTCGGAGTTGTTTAGGGTCGCTGATTCACCTATACACAAAATACATATGGCATGCACTACATACGCAACATTTCCATTGAAAACACTCCGTACGTGCCGCCGTCTGTCATTCTCTCGCCAGTCCAACTCATTTCCAAGCACCGACAATTGACAACGATAACACTCCGTCGAACATTAACACACCGCCAGATGGTCGAAATTCTGAAGCCTACTTAAATTTAGTTTACCACAAGTTCCAAAGCACCGTTCCCGGTGTCGTGGAGAATAATTCTTACCTGTCAAGTAGCAGCAGCAGCCATTTCAGCTTCATCTCTCCATTTTCGCAAGATATTCATCGAAACCTTTGTATCCGGATGATCTTCGCCGATCTGCTGAGAACGGAGAGATACAACTTCTTCCATCAGGGCAATAGCTTCATCATTGCGGCATTGGTTTTTGTAAGTAAGCCCAAGATTATGCATTGTAGTTAAAGTCGTAGGATGGTATAGGCCGAGTACCCTCTTTTTAATCACCATCACCTCTACAAACAACTCCTCGGCCTCATTCCATCGCTCTAACTTCCTGTATATCGATGCCAGGTTGTTAATGCTGGCCAAGGTATCTGGATGCTCTAGGCCGAGTACCCTCTTTGTCGTATCCATAACCTGCACCTGTAGGTCCTCGGCCTCCTTCAATTGCCCCTGATCGCGGTATGTCGATGCGAGATTATCCATACAGGTCAATGTAGAGGGATGCTCCGGGCCGAGTACTTTCATTTCCATCTCCATGACCTCCACAAACAGCTCCTCAGCCTCCTTCCATCGCCCCTGACTGCAAAATGTCGATGCAAGGTTGGACATGACGGTCAAAGTAGAGGGATGTTCTTTGCCGAGTATCCTCTTTCTCGTCTCCATGACCTGCACCTCCAACACCTCCGCCTCTTTCCACCGCCCCTGGTCACTGTATGTCGAGGCAAGGTTGGCCATTATAGTCAAGGTAGAGGGATGCTCTAGGCCAAGTACCCTCTTTCTTGTCTCCATGACCTGCATCTCCAATACCTCAGCCTCCTTCCATCGCCCTTGGTTCCAAAATATCGAAGCTAGGTTGTTCATGCTGGTTAGGGTAGAGGGATGCTCCTGGCCGAGAATCCTCGTTTGTATCTCCAAAACTTCCACCCCGAGCACCTCGGCCTCCTTCCATTGCCCAAGCTGCCTGTATGTCGATGCGAGGTTGGCCATGGTTATCAAGGTAGAGGGATGGTCTAGGCCGAGTACCCTCTTTGTCGTCGCCATGACCTGTACAAGCAGCTCTTCGGTCTCATTCCACCGCCCCTGCATGCAGTATGTTGATGCTAGATTTCCCAAGCCGGTCAAGGTATCTGGATGCTCCGGGCCAAGTACCCTCTTTTTGATCTCTATGATCTGCATTAGCAGTGCCTCGGCCTCCTTCCACCGCCCCTGGTCCCTGTATATCGATGCCAAGTTGTCCATGTTGGTCAAGGTATCTGGATGCTCTCTGCCGAATACCTGCTTTGTCGTCTGCATCACCTGTACAAATAGCTCCTCTGCCTCCTTCCATTGACCCTGCTTGCTGTATGTTGATGCGAGGTTGTTCATGGCGGTCAATGTATGTGGGTGCTCATGGCCGAGTATACTCTTTCTCGTCTCCATGACCTGCGCCTCCAGCTCCACGGCCTCCCTCCAACGCCCCTGGTTGCTGTATGTCGTTGCGAGATTGCCCATGCTGGTCAAAGTATCTGGATGCTCTAGGCCGAGAATCTTGTTTTTGATGTCCATAACTTGCACCTCTAGGACCTCGGCCTCCGTCCATTGCCCCTGGCTCCTGTATGTTGATGCGAGGTTGGCCATGCTGACCAAAGTATCTGGATGCTCTTGGCCGAGTACCCTCTTTGTCGTCTCCATGGCCTGTACTAACAGCTCCTCGGCCTCCTCCCATCGCCCCTGTTCCTTATAAATTAATGCAAGGTTGTTCATGCTAGTCAACGTATTCGGATGCTCTAGATCCAGTGCCCTCTTACTTATCATCACGACCCGCACCAGCAGCTCCTCGGATTCCTTCCATCGCCCCTGGTGCCTGTAGGTCTCTGCAAGGTTGGATATGATAGTCAAGGTAATGGGATGCTCTGGGCCGAGTACCCTCTTTGTCGTCTCCATAACTTGTACCACTAGTTGCTCGGCCTCGCTCCATCGCCCTAGCTTCTGGTATGTTAATGCGAGGTTGGCCATGGTGGTCAAGGTATCTGGATGCTCTTTGCCGAGTACCCTCTTTTTGATCTCCATGACTTGTACCTCTAGCACCTCGGCCTCCGTCCATTGCCCTTGGCTGCTGTAAGTTGATGCGAGGTTGGCCATGCTAGTCAAGGTAGAGGGATGCTCTAGGCCGAGTACCCTCTTGTTGATCTCCATGACCTGTACGAACAGCTCCTCAGCCTCCTTTGATTGCCCCTGTTCTGTATATACCGATGCTAAGTTGGCAATGCTGTTCAAGGTATGTGGATGCTCTAGCCCGAGCACTCTCTTTCTCGTTTCCGTGATTTTCGCTAGTAGCTCCTCGGCCTCCTTCCATCGCCCTTGGTTCCAAAATGTTACTGTGAGGTTGGCCATGCAGATCAAGGTATATGGATCATCGATTCCTAGTGTTCTTTCTGCTTCGTCTCGGATCTGCATTCGTAGCTCTTCTGATTTCCTATATTCTTTGAATTCGTCTAGCAGATCTCTAAAGATTCTATATAAGGTATCTAATATCATGTGGAACTCTCCAAATTCTTGTGCCATATCACCGATCTCTCTCTCGTACTCTTTCCGGGCTTCCTTTAGTTTGTGGAATCCCCATGTACGATATTCCTGTATCAGGTCCACCCGAACAATTCCCCTGAGAAAGCTTAAGCTCCGAGTCGCAGGTCGTACCACTTCTTTTTCAATCTTCAGATCATCCAGATATTTATTACTTTTTTCTAGCCATGAATGACATTTAGTGTCGTCGGACTTGGCCCCAAATCCAATCATATAACAAAAGGCAATCTGGAAGGCAATGTGAGCGGCAATGGGCTGATTTTGATTCCCGAAGTACTTCTTTTCGAGGCAGTCTCTAATTTGTGCCCGTACACGGTAGTCGGCAGCCAAGAGGTCGGCGAGATTTTCGGCAATCTTGAATATAAAACCCTGATCAGCTAGGTTTGTTTTGGAGTCATATGGAAACGGGTAGATAATTACCCGGAAATCTGCATGCATTGGGAACTTCGTTATTGTTTCATATGGTGCTACATTTGAGAATTGTAATGCAGCTCTAAATTATAAACGTCTTAGTGAATGCCCTTCTCTTCGGCTGGTTTGAGGATGCTCTTCGACTGGTAAAACTCACCGTTCCTGGTCGAGAAGACTCACTAGTTTTCCAACATCAGACGTCCGTTTTTCGGGGTTAAGCGACACAGTCAAGCTGAAAAATTCTTTTAGACGAACCCTTTGTTCAGTATTCAAGCCTGACATTGACTCCATGAGTCGATTGGCAATATGTTGTACTTGATCTTCATCTTTTAACTGTTCAAGCAATGTGCGACGACCAAGTGGTGCGTTGAACGAAATCAACTCAGTTGCACCTGCAGTGGTTTGCGAAATATCCGGCAGGGTGTTTCCAAACAGAACCCAAAGCGACAGCATACCAAATGAGTACACATCCGTCTTTTTGGCTTTAAGGGCATTAAACTCTCCGAAATGATGCTCGGGTGCATTCCATGGCCTTGATTTCGGCAGAAAAACCATTCCTTCTTCGCTTGTGGCAAGAGTGGAATAGCCGAAGTCAGTCACCTTAACTGTCGTCTTGCTTGTGGCGTCCTTGAAAACTAGCACGTTTTGGGGTTTGATATCGCCATGAATCACGTCTGTGTGCTTGTTAGATAGCAAGACATAAATCACTCAGAATGATGACTTGGAATGACAAACCATAAGCATGCAAAGCCATGATGGCGCTTCCAACGTCGGCACAGATTTTGAGCCGGTCACCGATCGACATGTTCATACCCTCACTCACATTCATGAACTGTTCTAGATCCCATGCTGCTTTCTCAAACAGTAGCACGGGCACAGCTTTCTCTGTCCTCGGTTTGATTTCCCAGCAAATCCCCTCGAGACTGACTATATTTTTGTGGCTTTGAATTGCGGGTTGGCTCAAAATCAGAACCTCTGACATCAACGGCAAAAAGTCAGAATCTCCGGTGTCGTGAAACCGCTTGAATGCAAGAGGCATTTCGTTGATGAATGTAGACTGGCTTATCGTCCCAGAGCCACCCTGACCGAGGTCACTGAGAGCAGGCTGCCATGTAATGGGGAGGTAGTCGATACTGTATTCTTGGACGATTGAAAGAAATGCGATCAGGTCACTTTGGATCTTCTGGTAACCGTTGGTGCGATTTGGCGAGGCGGAGTAGCGGGTAAACATTCCGTCAGAGTGTGATACCAGTGCGGAGTTGCGCGTCGACAACATGGTGTATATACTTGCGGTAAAGTGTGCAAAAGCTACTGCAAGTTAAATGTAAGTAGAAAAATGGCGTAATAACAATTCGCAGTTTTGTGATTCTATTTATTCAGTCAGTATATGCCTCCAGATTACACAGGAGTGACAAGACCCTAAAGACAGCGAAATCATAAATACCCCGCAATGATCCACGCGTGCGTAGGGAAACTCTTTGTTTGCTACTACTCAAGCTGAGTATTAATGCACTCAGCATGCAGGGCTGTGCAGCAAAACGGCGAAGTGTGTGACATGACACATTGGTGCCAAGACGGCACTGCCTCCAAGATGGAACACAGCGTTATCTCATGCATATGCACATGCACAAACGCCTCAGCCACACCATTCGTGTGACACGGCCCCATGCAAATTTTATTTTATTTCGCCTGTCCGCAGCATCAAATTGTGGTTTCCCTGTCTGGACAAATCCTTTACGACGGCTGCATTCACTTCCCCTTGGGGGTTGAGTCGTGGGAAACCCGCATCTCGAGTAATATATAGCTGCCAGTTCAGCTAGATCCGGCTTATGTGTTGCGCTGCAGGCAGCATACAAAACCGCGATAGCGGTACTGTACCTGCGGATAAGGTTGGGACGTCAGCAGTCAGCACAGGGTGCCGTCCGACAAAAAAGTGGCTGTGAGCGTCAGAATTTGGTGTCCCACTGAAAATTTCTTGTCAGCAGGCGGTGCCGTCCTAACTTCATCTGCGGGTATAGTATCTCATACTTTCCAAGAGTTGTAAAGTTTCATGCACTCGTTACGCATTACAGTTTATCACTTCCAGTAGTAGTAGCAGTGCCGCAATAAATTGTAGTGAGGTTTGTGATGGGATTCATATATCGCATGATCTGAGCATATCCGGATTTCTCCTAGCGCTGCTGGAAGTGCTATTGCCATTATAATTAGGGTCGCATATTGTATGTGCAGAGCCAAAAACACACCGGATAGACCCAGACAATATGGTAGTGTCAACAAGTGAATACCCGTGCGTACCATACGGAATAGAAATAACAAAGCAACGGTGTAAGAAAAAATCAAAAGTCGAAACAATCACAAAGTCAGCCAAATAAAATTCGTGTGACAGAGCCGGCCCAAACTCGCCATCTGCTCATTCGAGCTGCTTACTACCTCATTTGTTACTCATAAGATCGCCGTACTACGGCTAGGTAAAATGTTGTTCACTGTGGCCATCCGCAAGCATCATTTTGTATGTTGTTGATGTCACTTCTCCCGCCTTGGCGACATCCTGCAATGTTTAAATTGTTTAAATCACGAAATTTTGTTGTCGTTCGTATGTTACGCATAGAGCCCACTACTTCTAACGTAATCACTAGCTACACCTATCTACATAAGGAGGAATACGATTTGGGGAAATCTCACGCAGCCGGGGCTTGCATAATATAGCGATCTCAACACTATCATGTGCACCATTCATCATTCACCATCACCACACACCGCACTCTTACAATATTTAGAGGCAAAACAGTTAATATTTTGCTTGAAGGGGAAAAGTAAATGTCCCGAAACTGTATCTCTCTAACAATCAACCTTTAACGCTATTTTAAATACTCAACAACAAATTGAAATATCGCGATAGGCTCCCAGATCCTCTAGGCGAAGTCACTTGGTATGTGATGTAATTTAAACCATATGTGTGATCTATAGGCTGCATAGATTATCATTTGCGATAGAGTGCGGTTTATGTTGGAGATACAAACATGACACAAGCTAACTCTAGAAACACAAATCTCTCTTTTCTCTCTATACCTTAGTCTATCACACGGTTCTCCCTCGATACGATCTACATGACTTATCACTCGCACTTGATCGTGATTCACACTGTTACAGATGTACATGATGTTACAGGTCTGATACACGGTCACGGCTGCAGGGGCTGATGCCTCCTGTATATATCTCGAGTCTTTCTCCTTATCTCTTCTCTGTACCATAGAATACACGCACACGGTTCTCCTCAACTTCCATATCGTAACACACACTGTTACTGGTGTACATGTGCCGGAGACATGTTACAGGTCTGATACACTGTTCTGCTACAGGGGCTGATGCCTCCTGTATATATCTCGAGTTTTTCTCCTTCTCTCTATTCTCTGGACCATAGAATACACGCACACGGTTCTCCCCAACTTCCATATCGTAACACACACTGCTACATATCCGGTGGCAAGTGACCCAGAGTGGCGAAGCATCAAAGTTTTCCCCGATAAACCGCTGTATATAAATCGAGTTTTCCTCCTTCTCTCTTCTCTCTGTATCATAGAATCTACTCACACGGTTCTCCCCGAAGTACTATAGTAACACACTGTTGTGATATGGGGGGGAGAACCGCGTGCATGTTTAAACTATAGAAAGACAAGAAAAAGGAGAAGATATAGAGTACAAGAGAGTAACGACAGTTGCGCAGCCTTTTGTCCACCCTTTACCACCGGAAATGCAACAAACGTGTCACTGCCTATCACTCGGCCAACAACATCGAGCCCGGTAAGGCACCGCTTCACCGCGGCAATAAGTCTTGGATGGATAGTGGGATGGATAGTCCCTACGGGTCCCGGACTTCGACAACAATAGGCGCCGGATTGATGGCTATCGGCATCGGGTCGACGTGCACTCCTGTCATCATCAGTGCGGCCGTGAGCACTACTCTCATAGCCATAACCACTTCCGTGACCTTTACCTATTCCGTCGATATCATCTTCGGTACTACCATTTAGAAGTTCATCCCCACCCGTTCGCCGTCTTCATTGCTACGAGACACCCATCTCTGGTGCAGATTTTCGCGACGTATTCTGTTTCTTGCGGGAGTCTAGAGAAGTCTATCTTATTATACCCTTGTCAGCGTCAAATGCACGCATTCCTCTCTTCATCAAAGATGATATCTGACTGCTCTCACCGTTTTGAATTCGGGATCCTATACCCTGCAAACAGTAGTCGAATCATGTGTGTAGCCCACCATCTGCAGGGCTTGACCTCGTGCCAAACTTTCCAGACGGCGTTGTGGTAAGGGAAAGAGTTTACTTACGAGCATCCAAAGCATCCTAGCAGTGCCTTATATGATATCTTGTGGCTATCACCATCATGGGTTGCTTGCAAAATGTGTATAGCATCTCGTATGGAGTCTCGTATAGGTCTCCGACTTCTTATCCGGAAGCAGCCAAGTGATACGTAGCATGTGTAGTCATCGGTGATGAATATACAGTCTTGGTGGCCGCCAAAGAGAGTGTAGATAATTGACGGCAGATCGAACAAATGTACGTGTTCCAATGGCTTGTTGTACTCTTGACCGTGATTCTAATGAACTGTTGCTTGTGCTGAGTCTGTAAAAAGACGGACATAGAGTCATCGTGCGGGAACTCGTCAAATACAGCGACCGTATAGCGATGGGCAAAACATCGGTGCCACAATACAGGCTCTGAAATAGTGAGAGACTTCCGGGTTGTATAGTCGCAAGGGCAGCAATAACTGCATTATAGGTGGACCTAGAGACGCGGTGATAAGTGGTCTAGATATTGTGGCGAGTACACTTTCTCCTTTCTGTTTCTCCAAGTAGACTTGATCTTAGGCGAAGTTGCTACTGTTGGTGCACTTGAAAGAGCGCTGGGATGTGTCCGAGGATGAGGTCATATATGCCCTTCGAAGTACGCTCGCAACTACAACTAAGGAAGGTTGTTGCACCTGGAAGTCTCAAAGGGAGTCGGAAATGTGCCTTTCGTGTCTCTTCCCTGTATAAACAAAAAATGAAAGGCACTAGTTGTATGGTAAAAAAGGCACTGAGAGGTGCTGAGACTCGTTTTCATGCCTTTTTGAAAGTCCTAATGCCTTTTATTGTATGCCTTTTCAGCTTGTGACTTTTTGAAAATACTGGACTCCCACTAAAGGTACCTTAGTTCTGTAACATTCTATTGCCGTGCTTTTGGAATGGTGCATTTTCAACACCCGGAACCCTTCCAGAGGTTCCTTTATTTGTGTCCTTGTGTAGATGTGCCATCCTTCAACTGAGGAGACAGCCAAATATGATACTTCATGGTTGTTCTGCCTATAGTATTCTTCGTTCGGCCATTCACCTTTCTTCCTTTTACAACACTCATCGCCACCTCTTCTGCCTGCAAAATCTGTATGCCAAATCACCACCACAACCACCACCACCACGCCACTACCACCACCATTCCTACGTCACCTTAGACTGCACTAACACTGTGGAGGCACCAAACAGCGGGGAGGGCGCAGCGGACAAAGTTACAACGAAGGAACATGCAGTGGCGAGGAATGGTGGGTGCATTGAGAAGGGTCGGTTGGTCGGTGCCTTGAGTTAGGGCCTTTGGAGCGACAAGGGTCTTCACCGATTGAATAAATCTTGAAGAGGAAACGAACCAAAAGGCATGGAGGACAAAGGCACAGGGGAAAAGACACTGGAAGAAAATGTTTGGCTAAGGGATTTAGCCCGAAGGCTACCGGAACTAAGACGGACACTAACTTAACCATCTGGACTAAGGCGGGCACTAACTTTGCGGGCTTGGTACGGAGCCTATCTCCTCGCCAGCCTCGGGCTTGGTGCGGTGCTTATCTCCCCGTGAGCCTTGCGCTTAGTGCGGTACCTATCTCCCCGCGAGCCTCGGGCTTGGTGCGGTGCCTATCTTCCTGTGAGCCTCGGGCCTGAGTAGTGCCTTTCTCGTGATGCTTAGCTCTTAGTGCATTTCTCTTAGTGCTTGAGATGATTTTCTTTCCTTATATATGTCTATCTGCTTCTCTCTCTGTTGGATAGACAATTGAGCTTCTTCGTTCTTTCTCTTTTGCTTTCAACAAAAAATGCCTGGAGAAAAGGCACGGAGAAAAAGTCACCATTGTGTAGTTCCATTTCAGCTCCATTTCCACAGTGCCTTTTAGTGCCATACAAAGAACCCCAAACCCAATTGTTGCACTTAAATGCCTTTTACTTTTGGTGTAGGAAAAGGCACTGTTTTGTGCCTTCTCCGGTGCCTTGAAAGAAGAAGCACACTTCCAACTCCCTTAGAGAGTGCGCTAGGAAGTACACTTGGGGGTACGTGCACTCACAACCTTAGCATTGGGCACTTCCAAGCGAACTCGCAAGTCTACTCATAGTAGGAATGAAGCGCGTTTATACAGGCCTTTGGCATAGTTTCCGGTGATGGCAATCGTGGTGATAATGTGATATGTTGCATGAAGTATACCCGGCCGAATCTAATTGCTTGCTAGCGATAGAAATCCGAGATAAATATCTGGAGCTGCAGTCAAGTGAGGGAGAGCAAGACTTATAGTATACAGATCTTGGTTGTTGTCTATCTTTGCCTGCCTATGCACCATACGGTGTGAACGATATCTGGTGAAGGTTCGCAGATTAACTTACTGCCCGACGTTCGTCTAAGCTCTCGATGCTAGCCATGTGCGAGAGCACGGGGCTAGACAAACGGGATCTGGAGAACCCCCGGACTATCTCATTTACCGATTTTTTTGATATCTCTAACTTTATCTATAATGCCAGTAGGTACAGGGTGGAAAGTTAAGGAGTTTTTGACTAGTACATAGCCGGCACATGGCACTCACTGTTGGACGATTTTTTGATTCATGGATGATGGCCACGATAGCAGTATTCTAATTCTGCCGCCACCAAAAAAGCGGGACCATTTCTTTTTATTGCATATATAGGTCTCAGCCGGAGATGAGTATTGTATGCCCGGAGACGGAGATGTCTTGTATGCCCGGAGACGGAGATGTCTTGTATGCCCGGAGACGGTGATGTCTCGTATGGCCGGAGACGGTGATGTCTCGTATGGCCGGAGACGGTGATGTCTCGTAGGGGCCGGAGATGACTGTTGACTCTGGTACGAGCTGATGGCATTCAGCCGTACTTGTACTTTCATATATATACTGGCCTTGTGGCCCTCTTAGATAGATCACAATCAAGCTTCTTAAACATCACTATTTCAACACTTTTTCGTAGGTAAAGAGTCCATTATCATAGGCTCTCAGCGCAGGAACAAGGTTTTACGAGTTCGTTTTGCAACAACACTTCATAGCCGAGGGGACAAAACCCTGGACATTGTTGTTTTAATCGTACTGCATTAACCCCACCCAGAGTATGGCAGTGCGCGCTTCTCCTCCCCCTCTGGTTGGCTGGCTACGTGGAAGAAATCCCCTCCATCTACCATTCATCCCCGTTCAAAACTCCAGACTCAAAAAGTAGTACCTTCAAAACGATTTCGTCACGGGTTCTTATGAAGTTCAATTGAAATTACACTAGCTAACACCGGTACATACAAACTGACCTGATTTCTGTTCGGCGATAACCGTTAGGTAACACCTTTTAAACGTATGCCGTGTCCAGCAGCTATAACAATGTTAACTTCACGTTGTTGGTGCGGTTATTGCAGTAAAGGCGGTTACGCGGTCGGCTAGTCAAAGTAGATCGCGGTCACCAGCTGTGGCAAGAGATGCGGCGGTGATAGGTGCACATGTGTTAATTGTGTGCATTACTCCGCACGTTCGTAGCGGACACAACCGACCTTGAGGTCCACAGTGGTAACATGTGCGATCGTAGTTTCCTCCACTCTCTAAGTTGCATCTTCCAATTCCTATTCTTTTGCACGAGTAATTCTTTGGTGTTGCAGTGGCGGACGCTGGTTTTCGAGTGTGTGAGACATGTGTGCCGAGCGCACGTACCTTCCAGATCCAGGCTCGGCTAACACGCGGAACGGGCCGAGCCGCACTTAGTCCTTGCGTCTACCGTCCTCGGGACATAGAAATTTAGTTTGGCGTGACCAGGGTATTGACTGGGGAGAGGGTCAATTTGTTGAAAATCCACCCTCGGAATTGGGGTCTGCAGGAACAGCAGTATAAATGACTGCCACGTATGCCATGCTTCGGCTAGAATTACTGCAGTACTTTTTGAAGCGGACAACATTGATGCATCCCACCGTGCTCCTAAAAAAATAACCCCGTATTCAAACGATGCACAGTGCTCTACATGTATGCATTGCCTCCAGGTAATGAAGCTTGCACATGAGTTGTTTAGCGCTAACGTGCCCCCTACATCCGTAGTACTTAAACCGGGTATCTTCATGCCAGTTTCCACAAGTATCTGTAACCTCTCGCTGCAGCCGTCATTTGGATCCAGCATCGGTGATCTTATAGTGGTCAGATCGCTCTTACTCACAAACGGTGCAAACTTCGCGAAAGCGTGATCGCCCGCTGATTACCAAAATCTTGTCCTTTGATTTGACTGTTTCAAGCAATTACTAAAGACAGCCCATCATCAAATCACACGTTCTTACTACCACCATCCGCTATAAGAGCTATCCAACATTTGTCTCAGTGCTCGCCGCTGCTGCAGAATCAGACACAACTACGGACGAATACAAAGCAGCCTTTCCTAGGTGGTTTGGGGGTAAATTATAGGCAGTGGAGAAAGGTCGGGTGGAGATGTATAAACGGGGCGAAATACTGGAGCTATTTTATGGACTCAGAAAACAGATGGATGCGATTAGTTTGCAGCTACCCTGCTATATAGTGTGAGTTGGTGTCTTTATTCTCCCGATTGCCTTTCTGAACCCATCCTGCTCCTACTGCCTATTGCTGTGCACTGACCATGTCATATCGTGGCTTGGGATATTTTTTCTGTGAGAAGGTTATCGACTAACTTCCTGGATATTCTCGTGATTCCGAGCTCGTGTGGACGGATTTCCATCTGGCTCATAAAAATTCCGGCAGTTGTCACCAGTGATCTCAACCGTCCCGTCCGACGGCCGGGGACGGTAGTGCCGTCCGAGATCTTGCCAGGACGGACGGGACGGCGCCAATACCGTCCGTCCCGTCCTAGCATATGAATGACGGCTGGACGGCCGTTGTCTGCCGATGACGGTGTTTTCGCCGTCCCCGGCCGACATCCACCGTCCCCTACCGTCATTGGGCGGTTACAGAATATATTTAGATAATTTACAATCATAATTGATAATTGAGTCCTAATTGCACGGGACAAGGGTTACAAATGGATGTTTCGATGAGATTATCATTTATGTATACTGAGAAATCAACATCCATGGATGTCGGTAGTTGACGGCCGAGGACGGTGAAAACTCCGTCATCGGACGTCCTAACCGTCCGTCACCGTCCTGCTCCAAAAAGACGGCGCCGTCCCGTCCCCGTCCTAGGCGAGGACGGACGGATGGGACGGTTGAGAACACTAGTTGTCACTCGAATCAACGAGCTTGGGCTCTCATCCACTGTGGCTTCCGTTGATATCGATCATGCCTTCCGCTCTCGTTTCTCAATCGGTGGAGATAGGTACACTCATATCGCACTGCGCATGGCGATTAGGCATAGTGATTCACATGGGCTGGGTTGAGCATTGTCCCATCTGAGATGGGATTGCGAGACGTCCAGTCCCGTGTATATGTGTATGGCTGGAATGGATAGAAATAGTCTGTCTCATCCGTCCGAAGGCTCCCAAGCTACCATTCATGGGGTTAAGAATCTAGGACTATCTGTCCTAGGTATTTAATTAAATCTTCGTTGCATAAACCCTCTGGTAAGTTGAGTGATGTTATGATGATCGAGTGATAGCTCAATGAACGAGTGATAAAGGATGGATGGTTCTACAGCATTCTAATGAAGGTCGAAGATAGCGTAAAGGGATATCACGGCAAATACTTTAGTGGGGGTCCTCCGTTTCGTATTAGGCTCACATGAGGCGCATATGAGGTTGATCTTGTAATCACCTTGATTTGATTTTACATACTCATGACAATACTGGCACAGTTGATACCAGATAGATTTGCAGCGATTGCGGCCAGCTGCAAGCATGGCACTCCTGGTGGTCCGTCTTGCCTGCCAGGCTCACAGCAGAACCTGACAGGATTTTGGTAGCCGCCCTCACAGCCGTGCTTCAAGCGCCAGGTGGGGAATGAGTAGGTACACAGCAGCACACACCTTCACCATTGCCCGTAGGTCCATGACAACTATCATCACCATCACCATCACCACGTGCACTATCACCACCATCATCACCAGTATTCTGCCAGTGTTGCAGCGCGCCGCCACTGTCACTGTCACAACTCCACGCAGACCTGCACATTCAAAATCACGGGTGCAGCGGGAAATAATTGTAGAGCTAAAAGTAACTCCAGAAGTGACAACCCCATCACAGAATAGCTGCTATGTAATGTTTTATTTGGTTGTGAAGGTAGAGAGTTTTTAGTTTTCGCAGCATTGCCCGAGAATCTCAAAAATGCTGATTGCGAGTATACTTAAAATCTCCTACCTGACTAGTTACTGTGGCATGAGAATTTCAACTGAGGATTGTGTGTCTCAACTGTCACAATTGCAGTCAACTGCAATGGTGACAAATCTGCCTGAATGATTTGTGTGAGTGACAGTGGGAGGATAGTCATAGGTTTGAAAGGTTACAATGAGCCAACAAATATCCTCACATCAACATGATATTTCAGCCACCCCCATGTGAGGCTAATAGATGTCTACTGGCCTCACATGAGCCTCAGCTGAAACGGAGGACCCCCGCTACAGTAGCTTAATGCGTAACATGTAGTGTGAACCATGGTTCGGCTTCGGGACGGGTTCTAACATCAAATCATTTCCCGAAACGCGTCTTAATTGTGCCTAAGCTCCCTTTGTTACAAAGCTGTATAGAAGCCGCCACCACCCGAAAAAACCATTACCAGCACTGTTCACCAAAAAGGGTACGCCAAGCCTTTTTTTGTTAGCAATCTACGTTTTTTTCAGACACTTCTCCTTCCTAATAAGGGAATGATTGGCCTCTAGCGCTTTTTTTCACCACCAAATCACGCTTTTGTAAAAAGGTGAACTTTAATAACTCAATAACCATCGAATATTTTTCAAATTGGGAAGAATAGAGTTGTTTTCCGAGTGGTTAATAGCAAAAGTACGCTCGCCATTTCACCACATTTTGTGGTGGCGGGCAGTTGATAGAGTTGGCGCAAGCGGGTTTGGGCAGCGGGCCATTTTAGGTGATTTCTATTACAGTATGGTCCCGCAAGACGTGTTCTCAATGTGCCATCTGCCCATAGGGCAGACTGCACTAGAAATAGTTACTACTTCCTGCTGATTACATGGTCATGAGCGCGGCCTAGCTTCTCCACGGTCAGGGGCGGCTATAATCTTTCGAGGCCTAGTGTCGCTGTCCCGTCCCGGGGCATGATTCGGAAGGACTAGTCTATCCAGGGCTGATGTCGGCTGCCCTAAGGACCGTACAGGCACCTATTGGGGACTAGCAACTGCCGGAACCAGTCATCCGGTGGTTGTCCCGGTGGTGGTTGTGGTGGGCCTTACAATTAGCTGCAGCTGGTGCAATGATGCTGTGAAATGGAGTGCTGAGCATTAAAATAAGCGGTAGCAGGCGCCGCAGTACTGCTAGACGGTCTCAATAGTATAAAACAACATAATTTCCACCGCTGCTGCCCGTTGATTCCTGTATTCTGTGACGTCATAGAAACTATGGGGCCCTATAGGTATATAGTCCAAGAACCATTTGCCCTGGTCATAAATAGTCCAGAATTCTCTGCACCGAAAATCATAGTCCAGTCCCGGGCAGAGTGTTGCCCGGACGGGACGGACTATTGGGAAGCCTGATCGCGGCTATCCCGGAGCCACAGAGCCACGATGTCGTCATTCGAAAACGTCAGATCCAACACGCAACTTGTACACTTACTTGAAGGCAGTGCAAGATTTCGGTTTATATCTGGTTGCTTCGCCATGTACACAGTACCAACGCTAACTACAGAAATGCCACACATCCCCCTCAGCTGGCCAGCAGACTCTCTATGCCCCCCAACGTCATAACTAGCTTACGCATTGCACCATATCCTTCTGACCTACCACACTTTTTTCCCAATGCCGGTTCATCAATAGAGTTGATCATTCTTGTACCCTATTTCTATATCCGCCGTTTACTTCCCTGCCTCTCACCCCCTTCATTACAGACGGCTCGTAACCTGATGACACATCTTAGCTATCTATCAATGACATTAGTTTTGACCTGAATCAACCTACCCGCTACCTTAGGCAAAGAACCTCCTCCAACACAACCAATCAACCAATTTTGGCCTGGTCAGCCTCATCTTCCGTCGTCATGGTTAGTGCATGTTGGGGCCGTTCCTCTTTTGTCTCATTATCTTCGTCCTGTTCGAGTGACACGGCTAACGCTCGTTGAATAAGCTCTTGGTCGATATCATGGTCGTCTTCCACCTCCAGGGACTTAGCATGCGCAAATTGAAGTCTTTCCGTGTCTGTCTCAAAATGATCGTCATTGTCATTTGGTTGCAATATCTTAAGCGAATGCTGTAATGTTTCATCGCCGTCGTTGGCGTCTTCGAAAGGCCCGGCGATGGCAAGCTGCCGTGGCTTGTCCTGGGGTTGGGTCGGAAGTCCTCCCGGTACCTCCTGAAGCCCATCCTCCAATCTTGTCTCATCCGACAAGCACCGTAACGCATCTTGATTGTTACGTAAAGAAGCCAAGTTAGCGATAGCAACAACTGTAGCGGGATGGTCCTCGCCCAACGTCGCCCGAAATTTATTAGTTACATGAAGCTGTAGTTCTTCAGCCTCTTTCCATCGCCCCTGGTTGTTGTATGTCGATGCGAGGTTGTTCATACTAGTTAAGGTATCTGGATGGTCTTGGCCGAGTTCCCTCTTTAGTGTCTCCATGACCTGTACTTCCAGCTCCCCAGACTCTTTCCATCGCCCTTGGCTGTTGTATGTTGAAGCGAGGTTATTCATGCTGGCCAAGGTATCTGGATGCGCTTGGCCGAGTACCCTCTTCATTATCTCCATGACCTGCACTTCCTGCTCCTCGACATCCTTCCACCGCCCCTGCTTGTTATATGTCGATGCCAGGTTATTCATGCTAGTCAAGGTAGAGGGATGCTCTTGACCGAGTACCCTCTTTTGCGTCTCGATGACCTGCCCAAATAGCTCCTCGGCCTCCTTCCATCGCCTCTGGCTGCTGTAGGTCGATGCGAGGTTATTTACGCTGCTTAAAGTATCCGAATGCTCATTGCCCAGTACCCTCTTTCTCTTCTCGACGACTTGCACAAATAGCTCCTCGGCCTCCTTCCATCGCCCTTGGTCGTGGTATAGCAATGCGAGGTTGGACATCGTGTCTATCCTATCTGGGCGATCATGAGCGGGTACCCTCTTTTTCGACTCGATAACCTGCACAAACAGCCCCTCGGCTTCCTTCCACCGCCCCTGCCTAATGTATGTTAATGCGAGGTTATTTATGCTAGTCAAAGTATCCGGATCCTCATGGCCGAGCACCTTCTTTCTCATCTCGATGACTTGCACAAACAGCTCCGCAGAATCCTTCCATCGCCCTTGCTTGTGGTATAACCATGCGAGGTTGGCCATAGTGTTTAAGGTATCTGGGTGTTCTTGACCGAGCACCCTCTTCATTATCTCCATGACCTGCACAAACAGCTCCTCGGCGTTCTCCCGTTGTCCCTGGTTCCAAAATGTCCATGCGAGATTGTTCATGCTGTTCAAGGTAGAGGGATGCTCCTGCCCGAGTACCCTCTTCCTCGTCTCCATGACCTGCACCTCTATCTCCTGTGCCTCATTCCACCGCCCTTGGTTGCTGTATGTCGATGCAAGGTTATTCATGCCGACCAAGGTATCTGGATGCTCTCGGCCGAGAACCCTCTTTCTCGTTTCCATAACTTGCACAAATAGCTCCTCGGCCTCTCTAGATCGCCCCTGGTTCATGTATGTCAATGCGAGGTTACCTATACTGGTCAAGGTCTCTGGATGCTCCTGACCGAGTACCCTCTTTTCCGCCTCCATGACCTGTATCTGTAACTTCTCCGCTTTGTTCCATCGCCCCTGGCTCCAATACGTGGTTGCGAGGTTACCCATGGTGATCAAAGTATCTTTATTCTCTTGGCCGAGTACTCTCTTTTCTGTCTCCATAACCTGCAGCTGCAACTCTTCTGCCTTCTTCCACCGCCCCTGCTTGCTGTATGTCGATGCGAGGTTGGCCATGCTGGTCAAGGTCTCCGGATGCTCTTGGCCGAGTACCCTCTTTCTTGTCTCAATGACCTGCACAAAAAGATCTTCAGAATCCTTCCATCTCCCCTGTTCCATGTAAATCGATGCAAGGTTGTCAATGCTGTTTATAGTATATGGATGCTCTTGGCCATGCACTCTCTTTTCCGTCTCCATAACTTGCTCCTGCAGTTCCTCGGCCTCCTTCCATCGCCCCTGGCTCCTGTATATCCATGCGAGGTTGTTCATACTGGCTAAGGTATCTGGATGCTCTTGGCCGAGTACCCTCTTCATTGTCTCCACGACTTGCACTTTCAACACCTCAGTTTCCTTCCATCGCCCCCAATGATTCCACCAGTCCGGACGATCCCAGTCTGAGCTAGGGCTCAGTTCAGTCCAGTCCAACAGGATGGCCAGACTGGACTGGACCGCAAACTGGCAGTCTTGGACTGGACGGGCTCAGTCTGGACCGGTCCAAGCGGGCGAGTACTTATCAATTTCCAACTAGTTACATTGTATGTATAAATTTCCAATAAGTTACATCACTTCCACACCCATATCTCCATCTCGATGGCGGTCAGCATACTGCTCGCCTGCCTCCACAACCTCCATCTGCGTTCCAGTAATAACAACCTGTGGGAGTCCAATTTGAAGCCCACCCCATGACTTCATGCATTCCACTGCTTGCAGCGAATCAATCTGCAGCCTATTTCGCCTGTCTGTGAGCATTATCTTGCACTGGGCAAAGAGTCGTTCAACCCCAGCAGACATTGGTGGTATGGATAGAATATCAAGTGCCATCGATGACAGTTTTGGAAACATCTCTCGCTGTGACAGCCAAAATATGAACGGGTTGGTAATGGATGGCTCAGTGGGAGTTGAAAGATATCGGTCATATTCATCTACTACAATATAGTCAGCATTCATTTGCTCGATTGATCACAGTTCCAGTATACTGTACCAATCACAGTCCGCTGCCGTTCAGC
>Ga0307514_10002175_pt1 | contig 21076 bp, 21 predicted proteins | sample 16_EM_MG_FD_203088 | JGI IMG/M metagenome (GOLD analysis project Ga0307514, IMG submission 203088) | Populus trichocarpa ectomycorrhiza microbial communities from riparian zone in the Pacific Northwest, United States - 16_EM | ecosystem: Host-associated > Plants > Roots > Unclassified | place...
CATGATGGTTCTAGTAATTATTGAGGAGAACACAGTCGTAAGCAACATAATTGCTTGTCTGATGCCAAAAGTGAAACCTCTTGGTTAAGAAATGAATTAAGTAAAGGTTATGGTAAATATCATGACCATCCTATTCTCTTAATTCATCCTTATTGTGATTGTTCTCGTTCATTCGATAGTTTTGTTTGTGAGCCTTATGTTGTAAAAAACTATAATTTAAGTAAAGCTAAAGTAGGAGATATTTTATGAGTTGAAAAAGTTATTTTTGGAAAAAGTGTGTTGGGTTGAAAAAAATACTATCATTCAGGAATTTATATCGGTTCCAATGAAGTTATTGACTACACTAATCAATTAGGAATTTTAGATAGCTTAGTTAATGATTATGAATTCACCAGTGGAAGGGTATCGCAAAAAAATGGCATAACTAGAAAAGTTTCTTTATCGACTTTTTTAGAAAATAGAGATGGCGAACTTTATGCAGAACATGCTATTATTCCTTTTGTTCACATAAATAAAATTATTCAAAGATTAGTTTGAGCGAAAGATAATGGCTTTTGAAAAGGAGATTATAATTTAGCTAATAAAAATTGTCAGCATTTTGTAAATGGAGTAGCTAGAAATATTTTTTATTCTTTAGAAGTGGAAGAAAAAAAAGGAAGATTAATAGCAAGAGATTTAACCGCTCCCGCAAGAACAGTTGGAGGAATAGCGGGAGGTGCCCGCTTGTTTAATTTTAGCACCTTTTACTTTTGGAATTAGTCTAGGCGTAGGTGTAGCTATTGCAGTTAGCACTACCAATGGTGTTATTGACCAAATAGAAAAAATTAGAAATGGAGAATTCGGAAAAGTGAATAATGGTAAAGGTTCAACAATCTATTTAAGGGATGAGATGAAAGAAGCTAATGACAGACTAAGCACTAAACAAGATTATGAAACCGAGCGTTATGAAACTAGAATTGAAGTGGTTCCTGAAATTTCCATTAGCGAATGCGTAATTATGTAAATAATGTTTAACCAAGATTTTTTATCAGTAATTTTCACCTGCGGTTTATCAATTTTTCTTTTATTTATTTATCTTTGAATAAGATTTGGAAAGATACCTAAAAGAGGATTAAAAGATTTCTCCAAAGTACAAAAAAATGAATATTATTTGGTTATTATTATTCTTATTATTCTCTCTATCCTAATTTATCCTTGACTAGACAAATGAGGTAGAAAGCCAGTAAAGTAATCAGTAAATAGTTGATTCACATGAAAAACAAGTATATGAAAACATTAAAAACTTTATTCTTAGGATTTATAAATCTCAAACTCGATTCAGTTAGTGAAGTCTAAAAAAATGAAATCTCCTCTTTTCTCCCAATAGTTGAGTTATGTTTAAAAAAGTTTTGACTTATTGATTAAATATTATATTTTATCCATTAAAACATAATAAAATACTAAAATTATCAAAAATAAACCGATGAAAGTAAAAACAAATGAAAAATCAAAATGTTCTTCTCAAAAATCACAAGTAATAACAAAATTGAGCCAGATTGAAAAAGATTTAAGTTATTTTATCAAAGATAATTTTTGAACTAAAGAGTTTTTTACTACCTCTTCATCTTTTTTTTTAAATGGTTTTAATCCTGGAGAAGAAGCGACAGTAATTAAATTATTAAAAAAAGCGGGATTCGTTTGTATTGGCAAAGCTGATTTAGATGAATTTGCTTGTGGTGGTTCAGGTTTGCTATCTAAAAACGGAATCCTTACTAATCCTCATAATTCTCAGCATATAACTGGAGGTTCTTCTTCTGGTTCGGCAGTGATGGTTACTAAAAATTTGGTCTCGTTTGCTCTTGGCAGTGATACTGGCGGTTCGGTTCGTTGTCCGGCATCTTATTGCGGAATAATAGGTTTTAAACCAACTTACGGATTAATTTCTCGTTATGGGTTAATTCCTTTATCTTCTTCGCTAGATACAGTAGGAATTTTAGGTTCTAATGTTGAAAAAGTTAAAAATATTTTTTCGATAATTAATAAAAAAGACTCACGCGATTTATTAACATTGAGTATCAAAAAATCTAACAAAAAAGATACTTTTCAAAAAATAAACAAAAAAATCGCCATTATTAAAGGCTTAGAAAAATATTTAGAAATAGGTTTAGAAAGATTATATCATCAAGTTTTAAACTATTTAAGAAAAGAAAATTTTCTTATTGAAGAAGTGGAATTACCGAAGGAATTACGAGAAAATTTACAACTTGCTTACTTAATAATTTCTTGTTCTGAATTATTAAGTCATTTAAACTCTTTGCAAGGAATAGTTTATGGTCGCAAAGAAAATATTTCTATTACAAAAAAAAGAAGCGATTATTTAGGAAAAGAAGTTAAAAAACGATTATTAATGGGTGCTTATTTTCTTGATAATCCACAACATTTGGAACAAGCGAGAAAACTACGTTCTTGAAATGATAAATGAGTTAAAAATATTTTTTCAAATTATGAATTTTTATTATTTCCTAGCATGAATAGTCCGGCTCCTAAAACTGCTAAGGTTTCTTCATCTTTCGCCGGAAGTGAAATAGTTCATTGAAGCGATAATTTATTATTAATTGCCAATTTTTCCGGGATTCCTTCTTTAAGTATGCCAATTGGAATGGTTGGTGATTTACCAGTAAGCATTAATATAAATGGTCCTTTTGGAAAAGATAAAGAGGTTTTAGAAATAGCAAAAATAATTGAGGATAAAAATAATAAATCTCATATGTTAAAACGAGAGTAATTAAAAGAGCAAATGTTTAATTAAATATTTATTATTCATTCTTTATTGGGTTATTTTGGTTGTTGCTTTTTAAAAGAGAAGTTAATAACTAGAACTTCTAAATTATTTTCTCCGCTAGGATTATTTGTTAAAGTTGGTTTTTCCATTTTGTCTTTTATCTATAGACCAAAATGATAGTAATTAGTTAAATTTAGAGGTGTTAGTTATTTATTACTTTTATTCATAATTTAAACATAATAACAATTTCTATTTAACGTAGTTATGAATGTCTAAACTATATTAAATTATTATTTAAATATTGATTCAATAATTGAATATCAGTAGGATTAATTCCTGATATCCTCATTGCTTGACCAAGAGAAATCGGTCTTATTTTGGTTAATTTTTCTTGAGCTTCTTTAGCTAAATTATTTATACTTAAATAGTCAATTTCATTAGGAATTTTTTTTAATTCATAATTATTTAGTTCTTTTGCTTCTTCTAATTGTCTTTTAATATAACCTTCATATTTAATATTAACTTCTAATTCGCGCTTTTCTTCTCAATTTAATTTTTTTATTTTATCTATTCAAGGAATAAAATTAGTTAATAAAATTATATTTTTTTTTAATAAGTCATAACCTTTTATTACTTTTATTGTTTTTCATTCACTAGTATCTAACTGCGGAAATTTTTGAATTAAATTATTGTCAACATTAAAATTTAGTTGACGAAGTTCTTGAATAATTTCTTTTTGTAAATTTTGTCTTTCTTGAAATAATTCTCAATTGTTATTAGTCAATGTTCCAATCGAGTAAGCAATAGGCCAAAGACGACTATATACATTGTCATGCCTTAATAATAAACGATATTCAGCACGAGAAGTTAAAAGTCGATAAGGATCAGTAACCTCTTTGCTTACCAAATCGTCAATTAATACTCCAATATAAGCTTCATTCCTTTTTAATACTAACGGTTCCTGGTTTTTTAATTTGTGACTAGCGTTTATTCCAGCCACTAATCCTTGAGCAGCTGCTTCTTCATATCCAGTAGTTCCATTAATTTGTCCAGCCGTAAATAATCCAGCAATTTTTTTAGTTTCTAGGTTAATTTTTAATTGAGTAGAATCTATCACGTCATATTCAATAGCATATCCCCATTTTTTTATTTGAACATTTTCTAATCCAGGTAAGTTTTTTAAAATCTCTGTTTGAACTTCGCTTGGCAGAGAAGTTGATAAACCTTGAATATAAGTAGTGTCTAATTCTCGTGATTCAGGTTCAAGAAAAATTTGGTGTCGTTCTTTATCAGAAAAGATACATACTTTGTGTTCAATACTCGGACAATAACGGGGACCGATACCTAAATCTTTTTTATAAAAAATAGGTGATAAATGAGAGTTATCGCGAATTATTTGGTGAATTTTCTCATTAGTATAGGTTAAATAACAAGGTAACTGGTTATCAAATGATAACAGTTCAGAATTATTACTTTGTGAAGAAAATTTTAATGGTAAATTAGTTCCAAGTTCTATTTTTAATTTTGAAAAATCAATAGTTTTTGTCAAAATTCGTGGCGATGTTCCAGTTTTAAAACGTTTTAAACTAAAACCAAGTTTTTGTAATTGTTGAGAAATATTATTAACTACTTTTTTTTCTCCGTCCGGCCCTTCATTTTTTGACTCCTGACCTTTATAAGTAATTGGTTGTAAATAAGTTCCAGTAGTTAATATTACTATTGAAGATTTAATAATTTCAGAGTTATTTAATTCTACCCCTTGAATTTTTTGTTTTTTAATTAATAAATTAGTTACTGCTCCTTCGATAATAGTCAAATTTTTTTGTTTGCTTAATACTTTTTGCATATAACGAGAATAAGCAATTTTATCCGATTGAACTCTTAAAGCTTGAATTGCTGGACCGCCCGAAGTATTTAATAATTTAAATTGGAGAGTAGTAGCATCAGCAGCCTTTCCCATTTCTCCACCTAGAGCATCAATTTCTCTAACAACTATTCCCTTAGCTGAACCACCAATCGAAGGATTACAAGGCATTAAACCGATTTTGTTCTTATCCAAAGTAATTAAAACAACCTTATTTCCTAATCGTGAACTAATCAGAGCTGCTTCAATTCCTGAGTGACCCCCACCTATTACTATAATATCAAAAACTTTGCAATTAACCTTATCCATATATGATAAATTTATTTTATAAAAAAATAATTTTTATGGAGTATTATTATTGGTTTTCCTTTGATTTATGAACTACTCACCACTTATAGAAGTGGGTTTCTAACAACTCAGAATAACAACAGTTTACTAACCCTTACGGATTAACACGAGACTATTTCACGAAGTTCGTTCCAAACTCCGTTATTTGTGCTTTGTAGAGAATATATTACGAACTGAATTTATATCTCGGTCTAATTCTAACCCACAATAAACACAAACAAACTATCTATCTTTTAATTCCTGCTTAATTAGGTGTTTTTGCTCGCATGATTTAGCCTTTTGTTAAACAGAGAAAATTAGTTGTAAAAGTGATCTAGAAACTAATAATGGTAAATATAACCCTTTATTTTATTAGCAAAAGAACATAAAAAAATTGTTCAATAAATGTTTATATTTGTTTTATTATATATATATATGTATATTGTATTATATATTGTTTTAAAAATTTTAATGATTGATTTTTATTCTCGTAAAAATAATAACAAATTTAAAAAGTTTTTAAGGTTTTAATTTTAGTAACAAAAATAAGAAAAATACTATTATATGCTAAATATTCTGCAAAAAAAAGTAGTAGTTGGGCTAAGTGGCGGAGTTGATTCAGCAGTAAGCGCCTATCTCTTAAAAAAAAAAGGTTATGAAATAGTTGCGGTTTTTATGCAAAATTGGGATGATTATTTAGGTAGTCAACCAACTAGAGTTTGTTCACAAATTCAAGACTGAAAAGATGCTCAAAAAATTGCTCATCAATTAAAAATACCTATTTATAAAGTTGATTTCATTCATGAATATTGAGAAGAAGTATTTACTGATTTTCTCAACCAATTAAAAAAAGGACTTACTCCTAATCCTGACATTTTATGCAATAGTTTTATTAAATTTCATTATTTTATTAAATATGTAAAAAAAAACTTAGCAATTGATCTCATCGCTACTGGTCACTATGCAAAAATTGTTAAAAATGATTACAAAAAAAACTCTTCTAATAATTATATCTCTAGTTATCTAAATAAGCCAAAAGATTTAACCAAAGATCAAACTTATTTCTTGTGTCAAATCGATAAATCAGTTTTAAATAAATTAATTTTTCCTTTGTCTGAAATAACAAAAAAAGAAGTGAGACAAATTGCTGAAAAAATTGGATTAATTAATGCTAAAAAAAAAGATTCGACAGGAATTTGTTTTATTGGTGAGCGTAAATTTGATAATTTTCTTGTTAATTATTTTTCTAAAAAAGAAGGAGAAATAATAGATATCGATAGTAAAAAATCTATTGGCACACATTTCGGTGTACCCTATTTCACTATTGGACAGCGGAAAAATTTGTTATTAAAAGGACAAAAAAATCCTCATTATGTAGCAGGCAAAGACTTTGAAAAAAATTTGGTTTATGTAGCCAGAGGTTGAGATAATAATTGATTGTACAGTAAATGATGCATAGTCAAAGATATTAATTGGTTAATTGAAAAAAATGAACTAATAAATTATAAAAATAACTTAAAAGCCAAATTTCGTTATCGACAAACAGAAATTTTGGTAAAAATATACTCTTCAGAGGAAAATGAAAAATTAATGGAATATTCATCAGAAATAAATCAGTTAAAAGATAATATTTTTTTGGTAGAATTTAAAGAAAAACAAAGAGCGATTACCCCTGGACAATATGCAGTTTTTTATCACAATGATATTTGTTTAGGTGGAGGAGTTATTTTTAGCACTGAAAAAATTAATGAATACTGCAAACCAATTAAATAGATTAATCAAAAATTAATAATTTTTAAAAATACCTTTATAAGTATTTTGTTATGGTTATTTTTTTAATAATCATATTAATATTACTAAATAAAAAAAATTACAAGTATAAAAATATCGCTCCTTCTTTTGGATTATGCTTATGAAAAATTAACTATAAAAATGTTGATAAATTTATTAATACTATATTAAATTTCATTAATTTACCATATTTATTTTGAAAATCAAACATGAATAAAGATAAAAAAGAAATTAAATTATCATATCTTGAAACTGGGCTTTTATGACCTCATCATGGTGAAAAAAAAGCTTTAAGTGCTAATACCTTAACTAAAATTTTGCGAGAAATAGAGTATCAAGATATTCCCCAATTTATTTTAATAAAAGCTGCTCAACGAGGAAAATTATTTCACAAAACTATTCAAGATTTTTTTCAACTCGGAATTTATCCTGAATTTGTTGATTTAACAGAAAAACTTATTACTAATAAGTTAGAGAAAAAAATTCATGAAACTATTAATTTTTTAAGGAACGATAATTCTTTAAAACTTGGAATTTTTATCGGAAGTGAAAAATTACACTATACTTTTTATAAAGGGAAACTATTGGCTTCTTATCTCGATTTAGAATTTCAAGAACATATTGTGGAATTAAAAACTAATAGCACCAAAATAAATGATAGTCCGTTAGCACTTTTGATTTTTGAAATTCAATTGCTTATTCAGCATTTGTGTACTGGAAAAAATATTTATTTATTATGAAGTACTGGCGAAGGAGTTATTTTTAATAAATTTGTAGTTTCTGAATATTCTCTAAAAGTCCTTGACATTCTTATTGATTTAGTTCATAATAGCGATTTTTATTCACCAGATATAAAAAAAATAATCATTAAAGAAATGTTAAGTGGTTATCTCCCTAAAAAATTAATGAGTATGAAAAATAATCATTAATTTTTTTTAATGTGTTATAATAAAATTATAATATAAAATAATAATAAAAGCAATTATTTATTATTCTCATGATAACGAATAAAAAAGAAAATCTCAAAAAAGTTTTAAGTTGGATAGAAAAAGAGAAGGGTGATTTATTAAGTGGTGGACTAGAACCTGTTAGTATGATGAGGCAATATATAAATACTACCACATATGAGATTTTTACAGCGGGAATAGACTTTGATGATAAAGCTGAAGAAATAATTGCTGACAAACTTGTTGAATATATCTTAAAATTTCCCCAACAATTTCAATTATTATGTTGAAAAAAACTTCCTATTTCAGGACAGTTATCAAATATTTGGTGGAACGGTTTTCGAGAAGTTAGACATATTGAAAGTGGAAATATTATTCATCCTCATATTTTTCTCGATAAAACTAGATATGAAAAAATTTACGATAAGATTGTTAGAAATTTAAGTAAAGAAGAATATAATGAAGTTGATTTGTTGGATGACACAAAATTTGGTCACGGTCAACAAAGATATCAAAATATCGGAAATAAGTTTAATCCTCAAACATTACCTGGTTATCAAGCAAATGATTTTTGAATTTCGCCATCATCAAGTTATAATAATGATAATTCTTATTTATTTCGTGCTCAAAATATTTTTCTAAAAATTGGAGATATATCAAAGGATAGAAATGGCAATATTATTATTACACCTGAATCACCACTTAATATTAACAATGTTATTATAAATACAATTTCTATAAGTAGAATAGATGCATTAAATTTTAAAATTGATTTGTTCGATAGTCTTTACGATAGTTATAAATTTAAAAATTTAAAAATAGTTTTCGCTACAGTTAGAAGAAATGAGTATGATCAAATTAATAGAAATCTAAATTTATTTTTTAATCCAGGTACTGAAATAAATTACAGTTCTTTATCAGACGCAAGAGACAAAGATTTTTTTACCCAAAATGAATTTTTAGAAAAAAATAATTACGAAATTTATGAACCGTTAAAAGATAAATTAGAATTACTTATTAGTGGCGGGATTATTATTTTTTTTATCTTCATTCTGTCGGTGATAATTAAATCAATATCTAATTTTTCAAAGTCAAAGAAATTCAAAAAATATTCTTAAATAAAAAATTATTACTAAGAATAACATTCTACTAATTTTTATGTTATACAATATATTAATATGGATACTGTCGCAAAAAAAGAAAGTGAAAGACTACAAAATACTACTATCCCTTCGCTAAAATCAATTACTCGTCAATGATATTTTTTTGATTTAAAAGATAAATTAGTTGGAAAATTTTCCCCTCGCATTGCGGAAATATTACGAGGAAAAAATAAAAAGATTTTTACTCCTAATTCAGATTTAGGTGATTATGTAGTATTAGTAAATGCTAAATATGTTTCATTTACTGGTGATAATAAACTAGATAAAAATGTTTACTATAATCATTCAGGATATCCTGGGGGATTGCGAGAAAGAACTACTAGAATAATGCTTGAAAAATATCCACGAGAATTAGTTTTTCGAATTATAAGAGGAATGTTACCTCACACTAAATTAGGAAGAAATCAATTAAAAAGATTATTTATCTATCCTGATGATAAACACAATTTACAAGCTCAGGAGAAAAATTTTATTAAAATTAATTTATAATTATTATGGATAATATTAAATATTATATTGGTATAGGTCGTCGCAAAACAGCTACCGCTAGTGTTTTTTTAAAAGAGGGTAGCGGTAAATCGGAAATTAATAAAAAAAATTTAACTGATTATTTTTATATGGAGCCTTCTTTGTGTAAAAGTATTTATCATCCATTAAGATTATTCAATAAAGAAAAAGAATATGATTTATTAGTAAGAGTAAAAGGCGGAGGTTTTCATAGTCAGGCCGAAGCTATTATTTTAGCACTTTCTCATGCTTTATTAAAAATTTTTCCTGAATATCGAGCAACTTTAAAAAGTTTTTCCTTATTAAAGAAAGACCCTAGAAAGAACGAAAGGAAAAAAATTGGTCATAAAAAATCCCGCAAAAGTAGTCAATTTTCTAAGCGTTAGTATTTTATAAGCTTTATTTTACTAAGTTAGTAGAAAAATTTTGAAAAATATGGCAGGCCACTCACATTCAGCAAATATTAAGTATCGTAAAGATAGGCAAGATGATGCTCGTGCTAAACTTTTTCTTAAATTACGGAAAAAAATTGAAAATACTCTTCGAGAAGAAAATGGGGTTAACGAGAAGTCATTAATCATTGCTCGCGAAAATCATTTTCCCAAAGAAAAAGTTTATCAAATTTGAGGAAAACTCAAAGAAAATAAAGATGAGTTTCCCTCACGAGTTTTTTATCAAGGTCTTTTTGGCATTTTAATTTATGTAGAAGGTAATATTAATATTGTTAATGGTTTAGAAGATAAATTTAAATTAAAAAAATTACCTTTGGCTTCTTTACCAAGTTATTTTCAAATATTTTACAGTTTGAAAATTAATCAAAAAGGTCAGCAAAATTTAGAAGAATATTTGCTTACTTATTTACCTAATGAGATTTGAGAAGAATCAAGTTATAATGAAAAAGAAAAAGTTTTAATTTCTCATAATGCCGAATTAATAAAAAGGGTAAAAAATATTATAAATGAAGATAAAAATTATTTGTTAGTCGAAGAAGAAAAAAATTTTTGAAAATCTTCAATTTCTTATCGGATTATTGAAAAAAATGAAATAGAATATTATTTAGCATTAAAAGAAACATTAGGTGATAAAAAATATTATACCAATATTGAAGAATAAATATTATAAAGAACAAAAACGGGACTATAGTTCAGTTGGTGAGAATGCACCCCTTATAAGGGTGAGGTCGGTGGTTCGAGTCCACCTAGTCCTACCATATAAATACTAAAATTTTTATTTAGCTAATTTTTTAGCCTAAAATTAAACTATATATGAAAAAAAAAATTATTCGTCGAAGTGGTATCCAACTAGTTTGTGGTCAAGCCAAACCAGGAGCTAGTTTAGCTTTTTTAAAGAATATGGCACTTTTTTGCCGGGAATTTAACGAAAAAACCAAGGATATGATTGGTAATCCAGTTAATGTTGAAATAGAGGTTTATGCTGATAATTCTTACAAATACACTATTGGTCGTACTCCGACTAGTTATTTATTAAAAAAAACTATTGGTGATAAAAAAGAGATTAGTTCGGCTGATTTGGAAAAAATAGCTAAGGAAGTAATGCCTTCTCTTAATACTGAGAATATTGAAAAAGCCAGAAAAATTGTTGCTGGCACGGCTCGTAGCGCGGGTGTTAAATTAATCTAATAAGATTTATTAATAAATTTAGTATATAGCAAAAAACTATGAAATGATAAAAACAGTTTAGGGTAAAGTTATATATAATTACCTTAATTTATTAGGTTACTATTTATGTTCAGGTTTAATATAATACTAATCTGCAATGCGAGAAATAATTTCTTTATCTCCAAGGTAAGTTTTACCAATTAATCCTATAGTATTACGAAAGTCAACTGGTTGTTTCTGATTCATAAAACTACATTTTTGTCAACTAAAAACTAAATTATTGATATTTTTTTCTTATTCTTCATAAACAATCAAACACCTATTCCAATTACTGCTAAAACTAAACCAGTAATTAGTAAAGGAGTTCAGTTAAAGCTATTGGGATTGCCATTACTTGCTTGATTAGGATTATTTTCTTCAATAATTTCTTCAATTAATTTTTCTTCATTAAGAGAAGAATTTTTTTTCATTAATTTATTCAAGCATTCTTCAGAACAAAAATTTTGCTTTCCTTTTAACCAAGGAAATTTATTAGTATCTAAATTATCTTTGAGTATAACATGTTCCTTTTTTCCTTTGAAAATTTTATTTTCACAACCATTACATTGAAGACCGTATTGAAGAATTCTAGAACATGAAGTAGAACAAGCTACTCTCATATCATAATCGATTATTTCTTTTTCTTCCTCTTCAACAAATATTTTTCTACAATTTAAATTCTTAACCAAATTAACAAAAAAGATTTAAAAGTAAGTTTTTATTATTAATTACTAGCTTACTTAATAAACTATCAACAAATTAACCTTAATTATTAACCGCCAATACTTTTTATGGAAATACTTTAAATAATGCTTAATTCCTAACAAAAACATTAAGAAAGTATTATTCTTTACTTATTTTATTAGTAATTTGCTTTGATTATTATTGGTTTAATAAAAAAAAATAATTATTGCTAATTTATTAGGAATTTATTAAGTAAGCTAGTAATTAATAATAAAAACTTACTTTTAAATCTTTTTTGTTAATTTGGTTAAGAATTTAAATTGATGGATTGTTGATTAAATTTAGTAAAGAGTTTTAATGGTGATTTTTAAGGCGTTTGTCTTAGGAATTTATTATTTGTAAAAAAAGTTAATTTTTAAGCAATATTTATAATCAATAACTAATTCAATATTAGTTGAGTTAATTATTGATTAGAGAAGAGCGTTGATTGCTCTTCTCACAATCCTTTTATTGATTTTTAGGAAGAACTTGGAATTGGTTCTGAAGAAATTCATTATGCTCAGAATTATGATAATCCTGACTATTATCTGTCTGATTATTAGTATTGCTATTAGTGTTATTATTATTAATGAAAATATTAATTGCTTTTACTTCGTTAGCTAATTGAATTTGCTGGTGGTTAGTTTGTGCTTCCGAAATAACAATTCTTTGGGCTTCCTGGTTATCAGTGATTTGGTTAGCTATTTGTTTATGATTAGCAATTAGATAAGACTTTTTATTAAGTTTTTCTTCTAATTCTAATTCTTGTTCAACTAACTTTTCAAAATCATTAAGAATATTTTCCACATTGTCCATTTGTTCTTCTGCTAATTTGTCTTCTAGTTTATCTTTAATATTACTAATTTCTCTTTCGTATTTTCTCTTTTGCTTACCATAACCTTGATCATTAGAGCCTTTATTTTTATATCTAATGAATTCTAAATGAGTTTTGATTAACTCTCCTAGTAATTCTTTTTCCGGAAGTAATTGAGAAAGAGTATTAATAATTTTTTTTCCTTGTTGCTTACTTAAACTAATTAATTCATTAATTCGGACTTGTAAGTGGTCTATTTCTCTTTTTTGGTTAGTAAAAATAACTCTTTCTTTTTCTAATTTCTGAATTTTATCTTCTTTAATACCTAAGGCTTTTTCTAACTCTTCTTTTCTTTTTTCAGCTTTATCCACCTTTTGTTTTCATTCTTCAATTTTTTGTTCTAGTTCTTTTTTTTCATCGGCTGAAACGTTTTCTTGGGTTTTTTCTTGTAATCTTCCAATAGCCAGTTTTCTAATTTCTAAATCCTCTTTCACTTTAGCTAATTCTTGTTGGAGTTCTTGGATTTTTTCATCAGCTTCTTTTAACTGAGTTTCAAGATTTCTTTTTTTAAATCTTAAATTAGCTAAATACTCTCTACCTTTTTTTATTTTCTCAGAAGTTGGTCCACTTAGCCCTCATTCTTTCTGTTCCTGTTGGTTTTGTTGTTGAGCTTTATTTAGAATTTCTTCATTTAATTCATAAATCTGCCTTTTTTTATCTTCAGTTTCGGTAAATAATGAACTCATAATGTCTTTTAGAATGCTATATTTATTGGCTTCTTTTTCTTTTTTTTTTAATTGTTGCTCAAGTTCTTGGATTTTTTTGATTAACTCTAATTCTTTTTTTTCCTTGATCGAGTTAATAAGACCTAGATTGTCTTTATGCCATGCGTGGTAGTTATAGTAATTATTTCCTCATTCTTCTTCTTTTTTATACTCATCTAATTCCGGAAATTGCTGATCGTGACAATAAAGTTTTGTTAAACTCTCTGATAAATATTCTAGCCCAGTAGTTAGGTTAGTATAACTAACATTTAATTCTTTTAACCTACTGTTCCTTAACGGCTCTAAATTACCAATGATTTGGTTACTAGAAACATCTAAAACTCTTAATTTGATTAAGCTTCTGATTGGTTCAAGCGAACCAGCAAAGTTATTATTTCTAATCATTAATTCTTCTAAATTAACTGACTGACTGAAAAATGATAAATCAGTGAGTTTATTATCACAAGCGTTTATTTTAGTCAAATTAGGACAATTATTGGTAATTAGATTAGTTATCTTGTTTCCATAGAAATTAAGTTCGGTTAACTTCTCACAATCATTAATATTCAATTCAATTATTTTATTACTAGGACAATCAACTGAAATTAATTGTTTACAGTTGTTAATAGTTAAAGAAATTAATTGATTATCATTGGTATATCCCAAGATGTTAACATTTGCACTATTAAATACTTTTTCTAAACTCAATCATTCTTCACCTTCAATCTTTAAGGAATTAGTTAAAGATTCATGAATAATATTTAATTCTTTAATATTTTTTCTTTTTTCTAAAGGATAAAGGATATCCACTCATCCTTGAGCATCTCTCCATAATTTGCCATCAACATCTTTTTTTGGCTTTAATTTTTGATTTACTTCTTGGGCGGTAAAACCGTTTTCTTGAGTTTTAATAGCCTTGTTATATTCATATTCTTCAAAACCAGAATTTAATCATTCTTTTGCTTCTTGAGGAGTAAAACCTTGGTAATTTCAACCTTTAGCATTTTCATATCGGTTAAATTCAAATCCTTTATCAAATCATTCTTTAGCAGTTTGGAGAGTAAAACTGTTTTTTATTCAATTACTCGGAAGACAACCATAACCCACACCACCAATTCATTTGCCAGGATTTAAGCCAATTTTTACTCACTCTTGAGCTTCCGAGTAAGTAATACCTTCTTCTTCTCATAATTGTTGAAGAGTTGTATTATCAAATCATTTATTAGAAAATTCAGGATCTATATCAGTTCATAGCCGATTATATTCAATTTTTAATAATAAAATTTGTTCTTTATTTAATTGTTCTATCATTAATCTCTTCTCACTTTTTAATCAATTAACAAACATTAGAGTTCAATCAAATTTAGCAAAGCCTTGATTTAGTAATTGAATTATTTGTTCTGTTGTGTAGCCTTGATTAATTCATTTTTCTGCTAAATTATAATCTTTTTTTTCAAATCCAAAAATTAATAATGCTTGGACTTGGGAAACATTAAACTCTTGCTTTGTTCACTCTTTAACTTCTCAATAATCTTTTGGCTCAAAACCAACATTTATTCATTGTTGGGCTTGTTCGTAATTAAAATCCATTTCTTCCCATTTTTGTTGGTAAGTTTTATCTGAATATTTAGCTTTCTCAACAAAGCTTGGATGAATTTTCTTTCAGTCTTTACTATTTTCCATTTCTTTAATTTTATTTATTTTTTTTTTGTTAACTTTAACTAGTTTAACTACTAGGCAATTGCTACTATAAAAACTGTTGTTTTAAATACTAGTAATTGTAGCAATTGACTTTAATTGAGATTGACTAGTATTTTTTTTATATTATGGTCTTCTGTTGTCATATGTTTTTTTATAATTTATATAGCAACTTATTACTTTTAGTAATTATTAACTATATGTTAGTTTTACAAACAACTTAACAACAAAACTATCTTTTATTTTTACTTTTCTTAGTGATAAGTACTACAACTACTCCTATTATCGACAATCCTCCACCAATTATCAACGTTGGTTTTAATCATGAATTATCATTGTTATTTTGAGCATTATTTTCTAATTTAGCTAATTTATTTTTTTTATCTGCTAATTCTTGTTGTTCTTGAGGAGTTTTATTAGGTTTATTTTCTAAATTAGTAATTTATTGTTGTAAATTTGCTCTCTCTCTCTCTCTCTCTCTCTCTCTCTCTCTCTCTCTCTCTCTGTTGGTTATTATTATCAGTAGGCTTATTTTGATTAATGTCTTTTTGTTTTAATATTTTTAAAAAACTTTCACTATTACTATCTCAACAATAATCACAACGATAAACACCGTTAACTTGTTCTATTTTAGAACGAACATGAAGGCAAAGTCGGTCTTTGTTTTTAATTTTGTCTCTAGTTTGAGGTGAAGCGTTTTCTTCAACAAAATTATCTAAATTTGTTATTGAAGCTTGTAAGGTGTCTAAATCTAATCAAAAATTGTTGAATTTATCTTCTAAATTTTTATTGTCATTTAACAATTTAGTAATTTTGTTTTTTAAAATAACAATTCTTTTAACATCGTATATATCTAAATATTCCTTTTTAACTTCGCATTTATCATGTTCTAATTCATTTTTAATATTTTTGATTTCTTCAATACATTCGTCTATTTTTTCTCTGAGTCTATTTTCAGCTCTTTCTTGGTTTTCTTGTCGTCTTTGTTGTCTTTCTTCTTTTTCTTGTTCTTTTTTTTTATTTTCGGGAATATATCTAGCATCCGGATTATTAGTAATAAATAAGTCTCAAAAATGAGGTTTATTTGGTTCATCGGCATCATAACCTAAAAAATCTCTTGTAAATATATCATCATTAAATTTAGTTAATTGTTCATTATCTTTTGGTTTCAAAACATTATCTTTTTCTCACCTTGAAGGAATTTCTTCATAAATTCCGTATTCCTTAGCATATTTTTTAAATATGGTTCAATTTCAACTAAAATCTAAGGGATTACTTAACCTTCCTTTGCGATAAGTAGCTTCTTCAATTTGATGTAAATGATTAGTAGCGAATACTCATAAATTATTACTTCTTTCGTCTTGGTTTATTCCTTCCAAACAATCTTTTAAAAACTTTAATTCACTTGGTTGGAAAATTAAGGAATTATTACTGATTTGGTTAGCTTCATCCACGAAAAGAATATAACGTACTTCGCCGTTTTGTTCTCGTTCAAAACCATAATTATTTACTAAGCTTCATTCTAATTCACTAATGGTATAAGCAAATTTCTGTAATGGTAATATTTCAGACCTTTGGTCGGCTTCAGTAGGCGTTAAGTTGGAACCTTTTATTTCTACTAACGGATATTTATCGGCTCGATAGCATAAATTTTTCATAGCAGCAGTTTTACCGGTGCCAGGAGCACCATAAAACAAAGCACTATTATCTTTTTTTTTTCTATCTTTCTCTCCTCGAATAGGATTAATTTCCACTCTTTCTATCCAGTTTTTAATTGTCTTTGATAAAATTAATTCTTCTTCATTCTCCAAAAGATTACAGTCTAAACCTAATTCTTTACCTTTATCACAATATTCTTGTAAGGAGGGTGGGAAGTGAATAGTATAAGAAGCTGAACGAGAGAACTTAAATTTTTCATTTCTATCACCATCCGGAAATAAATTAGCATATTTTTGATATTCTCCTAATAACGAACTACTTTTGCTTTTAACTATTCTATCGGCTCAGCTATGGGTTGGTAATTCTCATATTCTACCTTTTTTTAAAGCATCTTGTTGTAATTCTTTTTCTATTTCCTCAGGAGATTTTTCTGGTGATGGTTGGTAAGTTTGTTGATTTTTTTTTGTTTCTTCTTTTTCTCTTGGTAAGTAAACAAATAAATAATAAACTAAACTCGTTCCTCCGATTAGTAATAAAAGCAATTGTTTTTTATTTTTCTTCATCTTGATTATAAATGTAATAAAAAGCTGCTGAAAATATACTGATTAGTAATAACTCTTTGCCATATTTTTCAAAAAAACTTTTTTCATTATTATTAGGTAAATTTGTATTTAAAGGAGTATTGCTTCCACCATTTTTAGGAATATTACCTTTTGTTAGTATTCTTAAATCATCTAAATAATTAAAGTTGTTAACTCCCATTAGAGGATTTCTTAAAATTTTTAGTTTAATTATTTCAGCTTCTTTGGAGGATTTATTGGCTAAAACAATAAATTCGGCTTTTTCACTTTCACTAAGATTAGGGTCATTAGCTCTTTGTAAATTTTCTCTGTAAGCACTTTCGGCTACTCGTGCTTGTGATTCTAATTCTAATAATTGTTTTTGGTGGTTTGGTTGTAAATTTTCTACTAATTTCAGTTGTCTATTTAATTGGTTGGTAAATCTATCTACAATTCTTTTTAAATATCCAAAATAATCGTCTCAAATAATACAAACATGAGCTAAGGAAGTTGAGGAGGTAAATTGGCATTTATCAAGCAATCCTTTAATTTTGGTAATTAATGCTTGTTGATTGGTCTTAAATATTTGTTCATTAGCTGAAAGTTTAATTTTGGTAATATCATCAGTAATATTAGCAATGCTATTAAAAAAATTTGCTAATGTTTGAGCATCATCTTGTAAATTATGGTTAGCACCTCAATTACATTGTCCACCATCTCAATAACCAGCATCACCATCAGCTTTATCTCCTTTTTTTCTGCGAGTGTTAGTTTGAGCGAAAAAATTATTTTTTAAGTTTTCAGCGTTGATAAATTCTTTTTTTGGCATAATTTTTTAATGGTTATTATTCTTGTTTGTTATTAAGTTAAATTAATTTAGTTAGTTAAAAGTGTTTATTGTTTTTGTAATTATTGATGGTTTTTTGAAAAAAAATGAATAATATTTTCTTTTAAGTAGTATTAAATTCCCTATAGGAATAAAAATAAAGATAATAAAATTTGTTAGTTTACAAGTTTAAAAAATTGTTTTTTTATCAGAAGCGGAAATTAAAACTAAATCTTTTTGAATTATTTTTTTAAAGATAGAACGCATGTTTTCTCAACTAACTACTTCTACTTCAAAAGGTAAATCAGATTCAGTAAAATCTTCCCATAATTGAGTTAGTTCTAAATTAGAAATTTTTTCTTGATAACAAATATCTAAATCGGAAGTTCTTTTTGAATTTCCTTTTACTCGTGAACCATAAGCATAAAAATCATAGGGGTACTTACTAAGAATTGCTTTTACGATTTTTAAATGTTTATTTTCTACTTTCAACATAAGGTTTAATTTTTTTAATTAATAAATCTAAATCTTTTAAAAATTGTGGTAAAATATTTCACACTTCATAAAGAATATCTTCATTGTAAACATGAACAGTAAAATTACGAGTTTTTAAATAATTGTTTCACTGGTCAAAATCAGAAATTAATCCTTCTAAGTAAGATTTACGAAAAGTTTCTTTAGGACTATAAATTTCACTTATTCCTTTTGATTCTAAAACTTTTTTTAAAGTTTTTCAAGCTAATTCATAAGCCATTTCAAAAGCTTGAATAGCACCCATATATTCATATTCATTATCAGCAACTTTTATAATATCATTAAGTAAGTTTCGAACATTTAATAAAGGGCTAATATCAATTTTTTGGATTGTTTCTTGTTTTTTAACCATAATTATATAAATTTATTTTTTAGTTTCTTTAACGTCTAACTAGAAAGACTGAATTAGTAGCGATTAGTTATTAAAGTAATTCACTGAGTTAAATGCTGTTTAACTTGTTTAATTTGTTGTTCTTTATTCTGTCATTGGCTTTCCAGGAAGTTTAAAAAATGTCCTATTTCAAGAGCAGGAGGATTAGAAACTTCAAATTGTTGAAAGAGTTGGGGTTTAGCTAACTTGTAAAAATGAAGTTGCGTATTTAAAAACTCTTCATGAGCGTTTTGGATATTGGTAATGGTTTGGTCTTTTTGTGCTAATTCTTGTTGATATTCAATTCGTTGTTGTGATAATCTTTTCGATAAATCTCTAGTTTCACAACAATAATTAATAATAAAACATTTATTATATCATTTATGATATAGGGAAATACTTTCTTTTTTAAGAGTTTCGGTAATAGTTGAATCAGTGTTGTTAAGAATAGGTTTTTTAGTTTTGATTATTGCTTTTTTAGCAACTTTCTTTTTAGTTTTAAATAATTGTTTTTTCATAAGATTTATTCGTTGATTTGGTATTCGTTTTTGAGATGAAGACCTAAAATAGTCACGATTATTCCGATTGCGAGATAATTTTTATACATAGTTTTTTTTATTTTTTATTATTTTGTATATAAGATGTTGACGTCTATTTCCTATATGATTTGTTTTGAATTGTTAATAAAAATCAACAAGGAGAATTCTTGTAGGAGAATTCTCTAATAAAAAATACTTAGTTAGTTGAATTAGAGGAACTAAATTTTGTAAAATGATTATATGAAAAGTACTGAAAAATTTTCTCCCACTCATCCAGGAAAAATAATTATGAATCGTTTCTTTAAACCACGAAAATTAACTATTGAAAAGGTAGCAAAAGCTATCCAAATTCCTAATTATCAATTAGAGGATTTAATCATAGGGAGAATTAAAATAGATGCCGATATTGCTTATCGCTTAGGTTTATATTTTCAAGTAGGAGCAGAAGGATTTTTAAATTTACAGCAAATTTACGATTTAGAAATTTGAAAAGACCGTCAAGAAAATTTAGTAAAAAAACAAGTCCATCCTTACCAAGAAAGTAAGCGCATGAGTAATCTTTAATTAATTAAGAGTGAGAAAAATTTTCAAAGACAAAGAAATAGAAAAGGTTTGAAATCGTATCTTTGTAAAAAAATGAAGTAAAGAATTACAAAAAAGAACTTGGGAAGAAATGGCTCTTTTATTTGCTTTCTCTTATGACTTAAAAAAGTTAAAAGAAGTATTTGGTAATGATTTAGAATTATTAAAATATCAACGCAAAGGACAACATAGTATTAGAGTTAATGACCAATTTCGTATTTGTTTTGTTTGAGAATTAGGTAAAATTTATGAAATTGAATTAGTAGACTACCATAAAGAAAAAAAATAAATAACTAAAAATTTTTTATAATTCTTGTCATTCTCGTAATCGTCATCCTCTTGTTCTCTTTTCACACCAAGATAAATATTTTTTATTTTTAAAAGTTTCTTGTTCAAGGGTATTTCAAACATCTTTATTAACTAAATTTAAAAAAACATAAACTCGGGTTTTAATTTTGCTTAATAAGTTTTCTGCAATGATATCTAAACAATAAAAGGGTTGATTTTTTCATTGTTTAGATTTAGAATAACCTAACCAAACATTTTCAATAGCAATAACTAATTGGTGAAGTTTTCGTGGTTTTGTCATTTAACAATTAAATAAATAGTTCTTCGGTGTCAACGATTTCTAAATTAGTTACTTGGTTGCTTTTTCTAATTTTTCAAATTCTATTCACAGTTGTTTAATACTGGTAGATTTAGTTTCTAGTTCATTTCACAAAGATTTATTGTGAAGTTTATTTTTAAAAGCAAAATAAGCTTCGTTGTTATCATTGTCATAAATGAGAAAATATTCGCCAAAACTACTAGCTTGTTTAGTAATAGTTAAATTAGTTAATTCGGTGTTTTTCATAATTGTTAAGAGTTTATAATTAAATTGTTTTAAACTCTTGGTTAAATGGTATTGTTAAGGGTTATTTTGAGATCTCATTTGGTATCTCAATTGATATCTCAGCAAAATTTACTAACTTTTTTAGGAGAAAATTTTT
>Ga0307514_10002176_pt1 | contig 21074 bp, 15 predicted proteins | sample 16_EM_MG_FD_203088 | JGI IMG/M metagenome (GOLD analysis project Ga0307514, IMG submission 203088) | Populus trichocarpa ectomycorrhiza microbial communities from riparian zone in the Pacific Northwest, United States - 16_EM | ecosystem: Host-associated > Plants > Roots > Unclassified | place...
GAGGGCGTCCGCCCATGTGCATGAGGCGACACAGCGGGACCTCTCCCGCGCCCTGATCGCAGGCTGCGCCGTGGTGTCCACCCGAGCGGTACTTCGCGCCCGCTCCCGTATCGTTCAGCGTCGCGACACGTCGACGCGAATCCATGACCGTCAAGGACACGGCGCACCATCGGTCCGATCACCAGCCATGCGCGCAGGCGCTGACGGAGCAGTCCCGCCCACAGCGTCCGCCAAGCCCGGTTTCGAAGCGCCACGGGATGGGAAGGGCTCGATGGGTGGCGTAGCGGCTTCCTCTTCGGAGACCGCACGTCGCAACGCTGACTCAGCCGGCCGCAGCAGCATCGAAAAGCAGGTTCCAATTCCGGGCGTACTGGACACGCCGACATGACCGCCGGCCTGATGCACCAAGCTGTGGACCATCGCCAAGCCCAGGCCGGTGCCCTTCCCCACTTCCTTGGTGGTGAAGAACGGATCGAAGACGCGTGCCATCAGCGCCGGAGGAATACCGGCACCGTTGTCGCGTACCCGCAGCGCCACATGTGGGCCGTGCACACGCTGACCACAGCTTGTGCACTCGAAGTCCGCCAGCGCAACTCGAGCGAGCTCGATGTCGATTTCGCCGACGCCGCCCACGGCGTCGCGCGCATTGATGACCAGATTCGTCAGCGCCTGATGCAGGTCAACCTCGGTGAAGTACGCGTCAGGCAGCGTCGGTTCAACGTGCAACGAAATCTTCGCCGTCGGCGGCAGGGTCGACGCGAGCATGCGAAGCACCTCCTCGACCACCGGGCGCAGGGTTCGCGACTGCGGCGCTTGGGCCGGCGCGGGCCGCGAGAACCGCATCAGACGCTCGATCAGGTCGCGCCCTCGTTCGCTGACGCGGGCAATTTCACGCAGGTAGGTCATCACCTTGCCCGACGGATCATCGATACGGCGCTCCAGTGCCAGCGTCGACAGTCCAAGAATGCCGGCCAGCATGTTGTTGAAATCGTGGGCGATGCCACCTGTCAGCTGGCCAAGGGCCTCCATCTTCTGAGCCTGCATCAGTTGGCGCTGGAGCCGCGCCTGCTCATGCTCGGCATTGCGCCGGTCGGTCAGGTCCTCGACGATCGACCAGATGCAGGGCTGGCCGTTGAATTCGATGCGAACGCCGTTGAGACGTACCGGCCGCAGTCCACCATCGCGGCACTTGTACTCTTTCTCGTAGGGCCCGTAGCGGCCGACAGACTGCAGGAGCTCGAGATTTCTCCGCTCGTCGCTCTCATGTTCGGATGGCGTCAGGTCCCAGTAGCTGAGAGCGTGCAGCGATTGGGCGTCATAACCGGTAAGCTCCATGAAGGAGTTGTTGAAGTCCAGGAAGTTGCCGTTGATGTCGGTCAGGGCGATGCCCAGCGGGGACATGTCGTACAGCTTGCGCAGCTTCTCTTCGCCGTGACGCAACGCAGCCTCCGAGCGCTTGTGCTCGGTCATGTCGCGCAAGAAGCCGACGAAGCGGCGTCCTCCGAGATCCGGCATTTCACCGACGCGGACATGGACGGACACCAGGCTCCCGTCCTTGCGCAGCGCCTGGACCTCCCGACCGGCAGCGGTCATTCCCCGCCGTCCGTGTCCGTACCCCTGCATGTAGCCCCCGTGAAGGCTTGCCATGGCCGGCGGCATCAGTTGGCCGAGCGTCATGCCCTCTAGCTCGTCCGGCGAGTAACCCAGCAACTCGTTCACACGCGGGTTTGCGCGCAGGATGCGTCCGATCTCGTCCGTCACGATGATCGCGTCCGGTGCGCTGTCGACGAGTCGACGCAGAGACTCTTCGCTGTGACGCCCCCGCTCTTCCGCCCGAGCGCGCTCGGTCAGATCATCTCCCACCCAGACGTGTCCCTTCAGCGCCCCCTGATCGTCGTGCACCGGGGTCGACCTTCTGTCGTCGATGTAGCAACCGCCGTCGTTGCGTCGCACCGGCAACTGCCCGCGCCAGGGCTGCGCTGATTGCATCGCGCGGTCAAGTGCGTCGTAACTCGGCCTTGCGCCCACCGCCTCCAGGACGCGCGTCGGCTGGCCCAGAAGTTCCTCGGCAGGGTAACCGGTGACACGGCACATCGCTGCATTCACCCAGCGGATTCGGCCGTCTACACCTGACACCAAGATGGGGCTCGCGACGGCCTGCAGCGCGTTCGCGAGTTCGCCAAGCCTCAGCAGCGGCTGGCGAAGCGTCTGTTGCAGCACCAGTCGATAGAGCACGATGACCGCAGCGAATTCGTAGAGGCTTCCGCAGAGGGCGAGGACACCATCTCCTGTGGCCTGGACCGCCACGGCCAGCTGACCGACGAGCGCCAGCCCCGCGGCGGTGCGCAGATAGGCTCGCGTCATCGACGGCTGCCGACCCTCCCGGTGCCAAGCCAGCATCGTGGCGGCCGCGAGCGCTGAGAGCGCCAGCTCCGCTCCCGGCCACGCCCGCAACAAGGAGAGACCACCGCCGACGCAGAGGACCGTCAAAAATGTGAGCAGGCGCTGATAGCGAGCTGGATGTTTCGACGACGGCACCGTCAGCGCAGCGATGATGCCAAGAGCGACCAGCAGCGAAGCAGCCCCGCGCGATGCGTCGAGCAAACGCAGCAGTGCCGCCCCCAGCAGGAAGTCGGTCATCCAGAGCAAACCCGCGGGCCGTCGAGCCTTGTCCTGGCCCCACAGTATCGAAAACGCAAGAGCGGCTACGAGGGCAGTCGCCCCCGTCACATACGGCTGCAGCAATGCAGGAATGAGCCAGGAGGCGCGCGGGAGCGCGAGCACCCCGATCAGTGGCAGCACGGCCGCCGCGGTACCGAGGCCCGCCATCGCCAGCGGCGAGAGCGGTCGGCGCGTTCGGGGTGAAGCTGCCGTCACGGCGTCAATGCCCGTCGCAGCCGCGCACCGCGCGCAGCAGGGCCTGCGCATCGAAAGGTTTGCGAAAGAAGTGCTGCACGCCGATGGCGAGCGCACCCCGCTCGTCGATCACGTCGCAGTAACCCGTGCAAAGGATCACGCGCACCTGCGGCCTGAGCCTCAGCATCGCACTTGCCAGCACGTCACCGCTGAGCTTGGGCATGCGCTGGTCGGTAACGACGACATCGACGCGTCGGGGGTCGGCTTCATAGGCATGCAGCGCCGCCTGCGGATCGGCGAAAGTGGTGACCGCGAATCCATGTTCGTGCAGCAGTTCGCCAAGATACAAGGCGACGATCGGGTCGTCGTCCACGACCCACACACGGGTCGGCGGACCCGATTCAATTCGGATCGGCACGCCGACCCTCATCGGCGACGGCCCGAAAGCGCCATCCGCGATGCCGAACAGGACGCGCAAGCTGACGCTTCGCCGCGGCGCGGGGATCAGCCGATCAGCCGCGCGGCGCTGGGCGGAAGGGGGAAGTCGATTCATGCTCAATCTCCCTGGGATCGCTGCATCACGCGGTCTTCACGCCGGACAGCCCATCGACAACGCGTCGGAACAGGCTCTCTCCGAGGTCATCGTTCGCATCAGCATCGACGTTAAGCTGTTCCGGATGCCGTCGAACAAGCGCCACGAAGGCGGCCACGATGCGTGGATCGCGCCAACCGCGTGCCGCCTCGGACTCCAGGATCTCTAGCGCCCGCTCGGGAGGGAACGGCTCCTTGTACGGGCGCGCAAAGCGCAGCGCGTCATAGATGTCGACAACCTGGAAAACGCGCGCGAGCAGCGGGATCGCTTCACCTGCCAGGCCGTCCGGATAGCCGCTGCCATCCCATCGCTCGTGATGGTGACGCACGATCGGCACCGTCAGCCGCATGCTCTTGAGCCCGTCAACGAGGCTGGCACCGATGACCGTGTGCTGTCGCATCACCTTCCATTCGTCATCGTCCAATGCGCCCGCCTTCATGAGGATCGCGTCCGGGATGCCGAGCTTGCCGATGTCGTGCAATACGCCGCCACGCCGCAATGCCAGCAGCTCAGGCGCCGTCAGTCCCATCGCCTGGCCCAGCAACACGCTGTTACGCGACAGGCGAGAACAATGGTCGCCGGTGTTCTCGTCTTTGGCTTCGACCAACCGGGCGAGTGCGAACAGCAACGACTCGGCGCTGTCGAGCTGATCGGTTGCGCGCTTTCGTTGCGCCGCCGAGTCGACGCGTGCCTGGAGTTCGGCGGGCAGGTATGGCTTGCGAACGAAATCGTTGGCACCGGCCTGCAGGCTGGCCATCAGGTCATCCGATCCACCGCTGCCCGTGACGATCAGTACGGGCAGCAGCGTCAGTCCGAGGTCGCGGCGAATGCGGCGACAGACCTCATCGCCGCCAATGTCAGGCATGCTTTTGTCGAGCAGCACGATGTCGAAGTCTTGCTCGCGCAATCTTGCCAACGCAGCGGCGCCACTGCCAGCCACCGTGACGATATAACGTGGCGCTTCGAGGATCTCACCCACCATCAGGCATTGCAGGGGATCGTCGTCGACCGCGAGAACCCGGTACGGCAGCCGATCATGCGCACTCCAGGACACGTCCGTCACCGTCATCCGTCTGCTCCATTCGCGCCCGCACGATGGCGACGTCATGGCGACTCGGCCGGGCATGCGCCGATCATCACCCGCCGGTGATTTTTCGTCTGTCGGGACCTCGGCGAACCTCGTGTCGGCCGCCACGTCGCCCTGCTCGGGAAACGCTGTACGCAGTGTCAGCGAATCCTGAGTGTCACTCGCGTCAGTCGGTTGTCAGCCCGTGCCGAAGCGCGTACTTCAACAGCTCAGCGTTGTTGTTGAGATCCAGCTTCTGCATCAGACGCATCTTGTGCGTGCTGACGGTCTTCGGGCTCAGGTGCAGGCGGTCGGCGATCTCGCCCAGAGGAAGCCCACTGCTGATCATCTGGAGAATCTGAAGCTCACGTGGCGAGAGCTGCTGGCGGCGATCACTTTCGTCGACATTGGCGTTGAACACCACGGAATCGACGAGCGCCGGATCGATGAAACGCCCGCCCCCGAGCACTTTGCGCAGCGCGCAGAGGAGCGTGTCCGGATGGCAGTCTTTCGTGATGTAGCCCGCGGCGCCGGACTTAAGCGCACGCGCGACGATCTGACCCTCGTTGTGCATGGACAGCACCAGGATGGGCAAGTCGCTGCGCTGGGCACGCAAGCGCTGAATCAGTTCGATGCCACTCAGACCCGGCATCGCCATGTCCATCAGGACCAGATCCGCGGGGACGCGGCGCAGCAGTGCCTGCAACTCCTCGCCCGTGGCCGCCTCACCGCTGACCCTCAGGGTGCTGACGCTCTCAATCAACTGGCGCAGGCCGCTGCGCACGAGGCCGTGGTCATCGGCGATGACGATGTTGTGCGGTTCCATCTAGGGCTCCTGCAGTTCACTCAAAGGCAATTCGACATCGATGGTGGTCCCGCTCCCAAGGCGACTTCGCAGACTCAGCCGAGCACCGATCTTCAGGGCCCGCTCGCGCATGCCGAGCAGACCGAAGCTGCCGCGTCTCTCCTGCGCCATGGCCGGATCGAAGCCCACGCCGTCATCGCGCACGGTCAGGTGCAGCGAGTCACCATCGGTGGCGATTCGGATGTCGACGCGTCGCGCGTGTGCATGCCGGGCCACGTTGGTGAGGGACTCCTGGACGACCCTGAAGAGCGCGGTCGAACGTGCATCGCTGATGACGACTTCCCGGCCGTCGAGCTGCACTTCGCAGGGCATCTCCCATCGCAGGCCGAAATCCTCGGCCAGCCACTCGATCGCGGCGACCAGCCCGAAGTCGAGGGCGGAAGGTCGCAGGTTGCTCGCGACGTGGCGCACCACGTCGAGCGTCCCGTCGACCATGACACTCATCCGTTCGGCCTGTGCGGCGAGCTCGAGATTGGCGGCGAAGCGTCGTCGGAGCAGCGACAATTCCATCTTCAACGCAGTCAGGGCCTGACCAAGCTCGTCGTGGACCTCCCGTGCGATATGGCGCCGCTCCTGTTCGATCAACTCCTCCTCGTTGGCGGACAGGGCCCGCAGACGCTGACGCGAGAGCACAAGTTCGTTCTCGACTCGCTTGCGCTCGGTAATGTCCTGAAGCACGCCCACCAAGCGGGGTGCCTCGCCGGCGCGGCGCTCGCCTTGCTGGTGCACGAAGCGCTCACCACCGTCATCAAGCACCAGCCGGTAATCGATGGCCAGCGCGCCCCTCCCCAGCAGCGCCGTGCTCAGCGCCGAGTGAACCCTGTCGCGGTCCTCGGGATGCACGCGAGCCAACCAGTCGGCGCCGACGACGGGGCCCGAAGGACTCGCCGGCAGCCCCAGCATCTTCCGACCCTGCTCTGACAGAAGCACTTCATCATGCGCCGGGTCCCATTCCCAGTCAGCAAGCTGCGCAATGCGATGTGCATTCACCAGGCGCGCCTCGCTGGCTTGCAATGCCTGCTGGAAGCGGTGGCTGCGGTCGATGTCCAGCACCTGAACCACGAACTGGTGCTGTTCGTTCCCTGGAAAGCGCAACCGTGAAACGACCACCAGCACCCAGACCGAGCGGCCGTCACCGCGACGCCAGCGACGCTCGACATGGTGCTTGTCGATCTCGCCGGCACGCATGCGGCCGAGAGAAGCCAGATCTTCCGCCACCGGACCGGGCTCGCCGACGTCGACCAGCGTCATGCCCAGCAGCGCCGCTTCCTCACGACCAAGCAGCTCGCAGAGTGCCTGATTGACTCGCTCGAATCGGCCGGCTGCATCCCACACGGCCATGCCCAGTGCTGCGGAATCGAACAGGCTCTCGAAGAAGTTTTTCGCCGCAATGATCGCGGCCTCGGCGCGGAGCATCGTGGTGAGGTCTTCGTTGACCGCAATCGCGCCCTGGATAACGCCGTCGTCGTTCACCAGGGGCACCGCGGCGTTCATCAGCGTCCGCCGCGAACCATCGGCTGTCTCGATCTCGATCAGTTCACCAATCGTGGCCTGGCCGGTGCGGATCGCCCGCATCATCGGATAGTCGTCCGGCGCAACCAGCTGGCCAGTCACGACGCGGCGCGCTCTGTGGCCGACCGGCCGGCCGTCGCACAGAGGGACGGGCCCGTGCCACAGCCGCTCGACGGCCGGGTTCATGGCAACCACTCGGCCGTCGGCATCAGCGATCCAGACCCCAACCGGCAAGGACTTCAGGACCAACTGCAGCAAGGCCTCATTGCGCTGCAATGCCTCACGTGCTCGCCGTTGCTCGCTCATGTCCTGCACGTTGACCACGTGAAAGCGCTGGCCATCAGCACTGCCAACGTCTGTGGCATCAATCAGGACGGGAAAGATGCTGCCGTCGCGCCGCATGTGCCACGACTCGAAACGGTGATGCCCTTGAGCGTGCGCTCGCTCGTCGTGTGCCGGCAGGTTTGCGCGCGACTGTGGGGCAACCACGTCGAGCACCGGCCGCTGCTTCAGCTCGTCGACGGTGTATCCATGCATGCTCGCGAACGCCGGGTTCATCAACTCCAGCCGCAGGCCGTCGTCGGAAACGGCCGCGACTCCCCAATTGGCATGGAAGAAGATGCGCTCCCAGCGAGCGAGCTCGGCACGCTGCGCCTGCTCACGCCGCAGGTCTCGGATGATGAGGACCGCGCACCGCACGCCCTCGAAATCGAAGCTTTCGACAAGTACTTCCACTGGAATGCCGTCGCCGGACGCGGTCAGCAAGATCGCCTCGCTCGTGCCGGGAAGGGCTTGCCACGGCACCTCACCGCGGGCGGCGCCAACCAGCCCGTTGACGGATTGCCCTTCCAGCTGCGCACCGCTGAAACCGGACAACACCTGAACTCCGGCATTGCTGGTGCGGATCCGGCCGTGCGCGTCGAGCGTGACAACACCACGAGGCAGATGTTCGAGCGTCGCCTGGATGTGTGCCTTCGCGTAGCGCAAGGACTGCAGTTGCGGAAACGCGCGCCGGTAGAGCAAACCCGCGCCGGTGGCGCCCAGCGCCAGCAACATCAGCAGCACCAAAGGCAAGCTGCCCATCAGGCGTCCGATCAGCGGAGCGAGCAGCATCTTCTGCGCCACACCGAGCCCGGTCACACCAACGGGTGCATAGCCGACCACGGCTGCGGCCAACGCCGGATCCCGCAGCAACAGCACCCCGTCCCCACCGTTCCAAGCACGCTGGATGGGCCAGGGTTGATCGTCGCTCCGCCGCGGAAGCGGCATCACGTGTCCCGACGGTCGCCCTCGCGACAGACACTGCGCACCGGCTGCGCCTGCGTCGGCGCACAACATCGCGTCGGCGCTCGTCCCGAAGAGTTCCTCTGACGGCATCTGCGCCTCGGCGTGAAAGGGCCGGATCTGGATCGCCAGCTTCTCATCCGCGCGTCCTGCGGTCGAGCGCTCGATCTGCAGAACGAGACCATTGGGGTCGAGGATGGACATGCCGGGTTGTCCGACAAGGTGCAGCTGCGGCCCGGCCACATCATGAAATGTCCCCTCGGTCAACGCCGGGGACCCCGGCACCACCAGCCGGATGCCCACCTGGCCCAGTGGGTCCAGCTGTTGGCGCAGTTCGCGCAGCCACTCCACCCGCGCCGCCGCGTCTGCGCCGGCGCCCTCGGAGAACGGGAAGGCTGCCGCGCCACGGTCAGCCGCGGCGCTGACTCGCATGATCAGTTCGTTGAGGGCGAGTGCCTGACCCAGAGCGCTGCGATGCAGCATTGGCTTGGCAGATTCGACCGCGCTTGCCGTCACCAACCCCGCGATGAGCATCGCTGCCAAGCCGATGCCACCGAACAGCATCGCCAGATACGACGCGAAGATTTGGCGATCCTCACGGGCGTCATAGAAGGCACGGATGGCCGGCTGCCGGTAGACGCGCAACGTGGCCGCTAGCGCGAGCAAGGACATCACCAGCGTGGTCGGCCACGACAGCCCTGGATCGAGAGGCAACCAGTCGAGAAGCAGACGAGCCGGCAGGAGCGCACACAACGCGGCGCCGGAAATGATCCACAGTGGTGCCAACGTGCACTGCATCGCGACGGCTTCAATACCGCGCAGAGGCATGTGCAGGGGCAAGAGGGTTAGCGCGAGGCAGACAAGCCCGACTGCCAGCCCGATTCCGGTCAACGGCCCGAAGCGCCCACTGGCGGCCGCAGACGTGCCGCTCATGACATCTCTGAGGATGAGCCCAGAGACGAACACCAGTGCCAGGATCGTGGCTGCGCGAGCGATGGCCGCCATCCAGTTTGAGCGCCAGGCAAGCCCGGAGATGGCCGTGAGCACAAGGGCGAAAGCCAGCGCGCCGCGCAGTTCAGGTGCGGGCACAGTGGGCGCCCAGCGGGCGCCGAGCAGTGGCGCCCCGAGGCCATAAGTCGCCGCCAACAACGCGGCGGCCACGGCGGCAACCAGTTCCCAGCGCTCGGCAACACCGGTCACGTGCGGCGCGCCGCACGCTCGGGCGAGTTGTTCGGGGGGCATGGATCCTGGCGCGCAGCGCATCGAGGGTTGATCGAGGGTTGCCGCGGCTCTGGCATCCATTCGCAAGCTCGGATGCCGGCTTAGCGGAGCAGCAGACATGACACGCCACACCAACAGTGGGCCACGAACTGCTCGCAACGCCCATCAGGGCATGCTGGTTCGGCGTGAGGAAGTCCTGACGGACGGACTACTTTCCTAGTCTTTGAATCTAGGCCATGAGGAGATCAATGCCTTGATCGACAGCAAGAGAATACGGAGGTTCGCAGCCGCGGCTCTCGTCGGTTCGGCGTTGGCGACTTCCACTTGCCGGTGGAATAAGAAGCAATGTCGAGCAGGCCAGACCACCAGACAGCCGGGCCCAGTCAGGGAGAAGGCAAGGCTTGCTCGGCGAGTAGCAGCCCGGCACTGGAAAACAGGCTGGTGCCGCGAGCGCCAAGGCTCCATGACAACCGGGGCCACGCGTGACGACTGCCCCTGCCGACACAAGCTACAGTGTTATGGCTGCATGCTCTGCCTACAAGAATGCTCAGCGAAACCCGGCTTGGTTTGCCTGCGGGGTTTCCTGTGGGGTTTTTGGAACGACGCAGACGAAATATGAAAGCACGACAGGCCCTTGGCTTCGCACTCGAAGTTCAGGTGCAGAAGGTTGACTGAGCGCCCGCGCAGGTAGGTGGCGGCGAATCAATCACTGTCGACACCGACTACTCACAGAAGGCTTGCGCCGTCCGCAACTCGGATGTCTGAACCAGCTTAAGGTGCTTGATTCCGAAGCGCCTTTTCCCCACTTTTTCCCCACCAATCGGGTAGGAGGCGGAGCCACCCCCGCCGTCCCCCCACACCACCGTACGTGCGGTTCCGCATACGGCGGTTCATGGTTGAAGCTGCAAGCGCCGGTGGGTATGCACCAGCGACACGAGCCCCATGCGGTCGAAGAAGGACTTCGGGAAGGCCGCGTTCATGTGGCTGGCTCCGGAGTTCCATCAGGCACCGCGCCCGTTGGTCGCCGAACGCCGCGCGCGCTCCCTTGTCAGCCCCTGCTGCATCAGTGATTTGGCGCGCGCGTAGGGGCGCTTACCGTAGCGCCAGAGTCGGCACCGCAGCTTGCGCCTCATCCACCCGTCCAGTTCCTGCCACACGTCCTTGACCTGGGCATGCCTGAAGTAGCTCGTCCAGCCGCGCAGCAGTGGGTTCAGCGCTTCGGTGATCGCTGCCAACCCAACCCCACGCCTGTCGCGCAGCAAGGCTTTCACCTTCTGGCGCAGTCGCACAACGCTGGCCGCAGCGACCTTGAGTCGCGCCGTTTCCCGCCCGATCAGGCCGTACCCGAGGAAGTGGCGCGTGCTCGGCGGCCTTGCGACTGCCAAGGTACACGTTGCAGTCATCCGCATAGCGCGCGAAGGCGTGCCGTCGGCACCCGGGGCCCCCTTGTTGCGCAGCACTCGCTCATAGGCCTTCCACATGTTGCCGCGCTCGACCACCTGCTCCATGAGCTGCGTGGCCACTTCCGCTTTCGTTCGCCCCGTTGTCGCCGTGCACGCCTGGGCACCGTTACCAGGCCCGGTCGGGTTCCGCCCGCCTCGCCCAGCACCGGCCACGCCCGAAACCCTTGCCCCGTCGCGTGCTTGTGCGTCGTCGTCGTTCATCGAGATCAACGGTCCTACTCGCGTTCACTCATGTTCGGCCCTTCGGTGCGCGGCGCACCTACTATGGCCTCTGCTGACTTCTTGCACCCCATCGCGCCGCCTCTCGACACCGCTAGCCCTCTCGGGCAGGATTCAAGATCTCCCCGGGTATTGCGCACTCACCTTCACGCTTATGCCTGTCGGATCTACGTCGTTGCGTCCCGTGCAAGTACCGGGCTTCGACGATCTGGGCCGCCTCACCCCGCAACGCCGCCTCCTATCCGCTTCCTGTTCGTCAGGCCAGCGCTTTGCCTTCGGCTTGCTTCAGATTCGCAGTCACCTGCGACACCCTTGCCGTTCAGCTAACTCTTCCCCTTGCCGGGCGAGTAGAGGACTTCCACCTCCAAGTAAGTGCGCCCTGCCGGGCGCACCCAAGAAAAAAAGCACTTGGCGTTGCCGCCAAGTGCTTGATTTCCCTACCGAATTTGGTAGGCGCGATTGGAATCGAACCAACGACCCCACCATGTCAAGGTAGCGGGGCCGCTGGGCCGATCGTCACGAGGTCCGGGCTCAACATCTCCCGATGGATTTGCTGGTGATCTCCAGCTTGGTGTCGCTACATAGCAACGATCGCATTCCTAGAAGTCGCCAGCGGTGCCACAGATCCGGGGCTTTCAACACCGCAGAAATTCTGTTGCCAATTCTGTTTTACCAGCTCGGCAAAACAAAACGGGTTAGCTCCTTCTGAGAGCTAACCCGTTGTTTTCTATGGTCGGGGTGGCGGGATTCGAACTCGCGACCCCTTGCACCCCATGCAAGTGCGCTACCAGGCTGCGCTACACCCCGACAAGACTTCCATTATAGGCAGAAAAATCACTGAATTGAAAGCAGGTCGCGGATCGCCAGCAATTCTTCTCGCACCTGCGCAGCACTGGGGTTTTGCGGCAGGACGGGATGCACACGCAGCTCGGCAGCAAGACCGCTGGCGTCGAGTGCGGCAGCTCCGAAGTGGCCGCTCGAAGTGCTGCTGTCCGCACGCGAGGCCTGCACGAGCGTGACCATGTCCAGTTCGTCGCTCAGCGGATCGATCGTGATGTCGCTGCTGGAGAACTCCCCGCCTTCGATGTGACCGGCTTCCTGAAGGCGGTTGCGGGCACCGCTGATGGTGAAGCCCTGGTCGTAAAGCAACTCGCGGATGCGGCGGATCAGCAGCACTTCGTGGTGCTGGTAGTAGCGCCGGTTGCCGCGGCGCTTCATCGGGCGCAGCTGGGTGAATTCCTGCTCCCAATAGCGCAGCACATACGGTTTGACACCGCACAGCTCGCTCACTTCGCCAATGGTGAAGTAGCGTTTGGCCGGAATGGCCGGCAGCAGCGGTGCGGCTTCATGGTGCATGGCGGAAAGAGGCCCCAATCACCGAGATATCAACGGGTTCTCGCAGGGCGCTGTGACTTTACTCGAACTCCTCGGCCGGCGGGACATCCCCCTGCACGACAGCCTTGAGCTTGTGGCTGGCGTGGAAGGTGACGACGTTGCGTGCCTTGATCGGGATCGACTCGCCGGTGCGTGGGTTGCGGCCCGGGCGCGGCGCCTTGCGGCGGATCGCGAAGTTGCCAAAACCCGACAGCTTCACGTCGTCGCCGCTGACCAGCGCCTGGTTCACGATGTCGAAGAACGCTTCGACCATGTCCTTGGACTCGCGCTTGTTCAGGCCCAGCCGCTCGAAAAGCAGCTCGGCCAGTTCGGCCTTGGTCAGGGTCGGTGTTTCAACCGAGGTCAGCAGCAGCCGTCCGGGCGGTTGCAGGTCATCCTCGGACGGATCATCGTTGCCGTCGTTGCCCATCATGCTGGTCATGGTGTGGCGCCCTTCCCTCAAGCCCGCAGGCGCGCGCCGTGCGCGGCCTGTACCCGGGCAACTGCTGAGACGACTGCGGCGTCGATGCGCTCTTCGGTCAGCGTGCTGCTGTCGTCCAGCAGTTCCAAGCGCACGGCCAGGCTGCGTTCGCTCGCGGCAATGTCGGCCGTCGGCTGGGCCGGCTTGTAGACGTCGAACAGCCAGGCGGCGCGCACCAGCGGATCGTCGCGCAGCGTGCCCATCAGCGCGTCGTGCGTGACCTTGTCGGCCACCACCAGCGCCAGGTCACGCTGGATGAGCTGCTGTCGCGGCACGCCCTGGGCGGCCGGCAGTTCGCGCTTCTGCACCGCGGCCAGGTCCAGCTCGAACAACACCGGTGCCTGCGGCAACTCGTAACCCTGGCGCCACTTCGGATGCAGCTCGCCGATGTGGCCGATGGTCGCGCCGTCCAGTTGCACCGCGGCGCAGCGGCCAGGGTGCATGGCGGGATGCTCGGCCGCCACGAAGGTGGCCTTGCGCGGCGCCAGCAAGGCTTCGATGTCGCCCTTGACGTCGAAGAAGTCCACCGCCTTGTCGGCCTGCGCCCATTGCGGCGCTGCCGCCGGACCGTAGGCCAGGCCGGACACGCGCAGCGGCTGGTGCACGCCGGCCACGCTGTGGTCGGTGTCCTGCACGCTGGCGTCGCGCAGGAACACGCGGCCCAACTCGAACACGCGCACGCGCGGTGCCTTGCGCGCCAGGTTGTACTTCAGCACCTGGATCAGGCTGCCCAGCAGGCTGGTGCGCATCACCGACAGCGGCGCGGCGATCGGGTTCAGCACCTTGATCGGATCGGCATTGCCCGCCAGTTCCAGCTCCCAGCGTGCCTCGACAAAGCTGAAGTTGATGGTTTCCTGGTAATCCAGCCCGGCCAGCGCGTGGCGCACTGCAAACGGCGCGCGCTGCGACTCGCTGCGCACGCGCGCGGTCACCGGCGCCAGCGGCGGCGTGGCAGGCAGGCGCTCGTAGCCGAGGACGCGCACGACCTCTTCGATCAGGTCCTCCTCCAGCGTGATGTCGAAGCGCCAGCTCGGCGGCGTGACGGTCAGTGTGCCGTCGCCTTCAACGAAGGGCAAACCCAGGCGCTGGAACACGCTGGCACATTCAGCCTGGGTGACTGTCATGCCGATGACCTTGCAGGCGCGCGCCACGCGCAGCGTCACCGGCTCGCGCACCGGCATGGCCGGCTGCTGGTCGTCGATGGGACCGGCTTCTCCGCCGCAGATTTCCTGCACCAGGCGCGTGATGCGTTCGATGTGTTCCACCGTGCCCAGCGGGTCCACGCCCCGCTCGAAGCGGTGGCCGGCGTCGGTCGAAAAGTTGTAGCGGCGCGAACGGCCCATCACCGCCTTGGGCCACCAGAATGCAGCTTCGATGTAGATGTTGCGCGTGTCGTCGGAGACCGCCGTGGCGTCGCCACCCATGATGCCGGCCAGCGACTCGACGGCCTGATCGTCGGCGATCACGCCCACCTGCGCGTCCAGCGCGACGGTGTTGCCGTTCAGCAGCTTCAGGCTCTCGCCTTCCTTGGCCCAGCGCACGCTCAGGCCGCCGTGGATCTTGTCCAGGTCGAAGATGTGCGACGGGCGGCCCAGCTCGAACATCACGTAGTTCGAGATGTCCACCAGCGGCGAGACGCTGCGCTGGCCGCAACGCGCCAGGCGCTCGACCATCCACGCGGGCGTGGCTGCCTTCGGGTTCACGCCGCGCACGATGCGGCCGGAGAAACGACCGCAAAGGTCGCTGTCCTGCACGCTGACCGGCAACACGTCGGCATGCGCCTGCGCCACCGCTTGCAGGTCCGGCTCGACCAGCGGCGAGCCTGTCAGAGCCGAGACCTCTCGGGCCACGCCGTAGACCGACAGGCAGTGCGCCAGATTGGGTGTGAGCTTGAGCGTGAACAGGGTGTCGTCCAGCTTGAGGTGCTCGCGGATGTCCTGGCCCAGCGGCGCGTCGGCCGCCAGCTCCAGCAGGCCGCCGTGGTCCTCGCTGAGCTTCAGCTCGCGGGCCGAGCACAACATGCCGAAGCTCTCGACGCCACGCAGCTTGCCGGTACCGATCTTGAAGGGCTTGCCGTCCTCGCCAGGCGGCAGCTCAGCGCCGACGACGGCCAGCGGCACCTTGATGCCGACGCGCGCATTCGGCGCACCGCAGACGATCTGCAGCGGGCCGTCCTTGCTGTGCGGGCCGGCATCTACGCGGCAGACGCGCAGGCGGTCGGCGTTCGGGTGCTGCTCGGCTTCGACGATCTCGGCCACGACGATGCCGTGGAACGCGGGCGCCACCGGCCGCAGCTCTTCCACTTCCAGGCCAGCCATGGTCAGCAGGCGGGCCAGTTCTTCGGTGTTGACAGGCGGGTTGCAGAACTCGCGCAACCAGGATTCAGGGAATTGCATGAAAGGTTCCGGATGAATGTTTTTCGAAGGTGGCGGGCGCGGCGCTCAAAGCCGCGCGGGGCTCACTTGAACTGCGTCAGGAAACGCAGGTCGCCATCGAAAAACAGCCGCAGGTCATTGACGCCATAACGCAGCATCGCCAGCCGGTCGATGCCGGAGCCGAAGGCGAAACCGATGTAGCGCTCCGGGTCCAGCCCCATGTTGCGGATGACCTGCGGATGCACCTGGCCCGAGCCGGACACTTCCAGCCAGCGGCCCTTCAAGGGGCCGGAGCCGAACATCATGTCGATCTCGGCGCTGGGCTCGGTGAACGGGAAGTAGCTGGGGCGGAAGCGGATCTCCATGTCCGTCGTCTCGAAAAACGCGTGCATGAAGTTGATGTAGGCCGACTTCAGGTCCTTGAAGCTGATGTTCTCGCCCACCCACAGGCCTTCGACCTGGTGGAACATCGGCGAATGCGTCGCGTCGCTGTCCACGCGGTAGGTGCGACCCGGCGCGATGACGCGGATCTCGGGCATGGGCTGACCAGTGTCAATCAGGTGCTGATGCTTCTTGACGTGCTGCACCGCGTAGCGGATCTGCATCGGGCTGGTGTGGGTGCGCAGCACATGACCACCCTCGACGTAGAAGGTGTCGTGCATCGAACGCGCAGGGTGATCCGCCGGCGTGTTCAGCGCTGTGAAGTTGAACCAGTCGATCTCGATCTCGGGGCCGTCGGCAACGTCAAAACCCATCGAGCCGAAGATGGCCTCGATGCGCTCCATCGCGCGCGTCACCGGGTGCAGGCCACCGCTGCTGCCGCGCTGGCGGCCTGGCAGCGTCACGTCCAGCGCCTCGGCCTTCAGCTGCACGGCCAGCTCGGCGTCGGCCAGGGCCTGGCGGCGCTCGGTCAGCAAGGCTTCGATGCGTTGCTTGGTCTGGTTGATCTCGGCGCCGCGGGTCTTCTTTTCTTCGGGCGACAAGGCCACCATGCCCTTGAGCAGTTCGGTCACCTGACCGGACTTGCCCAGGTAACGGGCCTTGGCATTCTCCAGCTCGGCAGGCGCGGCAGCCGCCGCGAACTCGGCGCGCGCGTTCTCCACCAGTTGATCGAGATCGTTCATGAAGAGGGAAATGTCTGCGGAAAAATAAAAAAGGCCGCACCACGAGGTGACGGCCTTCGAGAGCCTGATCGGGCAACCGGCCGCCTGCAGACAGACGACCGCGCCCCGTTAGGGAATCAAGCGAGCTGGGCCTTCACCTTGTCGACGATGCTGGCAAAAGCTGCCGGATCGTGGATGGCCATGTCCGACAGGACCTTGCGGTCGATGTCGATCGAGGCCTTCTTCAGGCCGGCCATGAACTTGCTGTAGGTCAGGCCCAGGCTGCGAGCACCGGCGTTGATGCGCGCGATCCACAGCTGACGGAAGACGCGCTTCTTGGCGCGGCGGTCACGGTAGGCATATTGCCCAGCCTTCATCACCGCCTGTTTGGCGATGCGGAAGACATTCTTGCGACGGCCGCGATAGCCCTTGGCCAGGGCCAGGATCTTCTTGTGACGAGCACGAGCGGTAACACCACGTTTGACGCGAGGCATGAGAGTTCTCCTTCAGTCTTGGTGGAATTACAGGCCGGCAAACGGCAGCATCTGTGCCATGTGACCCATGTTGGTCTCATGCACATTCACTGCGCCGCGCAGCTGGCGCTTGTTCTTGGTGGTCTTCTTGGTCAGGATGTGACGCTTGAAGGCTTGACCGCGCTTGACGGTGCCACCCGGGCGAACGCGAAAGCGCTTCTTGGCGCTGCTCTTGGTCTTCATCTTGGGCATTGCATGCTCCTTTTTGACACCTCTGCTGGGCGACGTTGCGCTTGCAACGTACTTGATGGCCTGCAGTGGCTTCTCTTCAACATCGCGGTCGCGAAACCGCGGCGTGAATCTCTGGGTTCAGGACTTCTTCTTCGGGGCCAGCACCATGATCATCTGGCGGCCTTCGAGCTTGGGCATGTGCTCGACCAGGGCCACGTCAGACAACTCATCGCGAATGCGCTCCAGCAACCGCATGCCGATGTCCTGGTGGGTGATCTCGCGGCCGCGGAAGCGCAGCGTGACCTTGCCCTTGTCGCCATCTTCCGCGATGAACCGGCGCAGGTTGCGCATCTTGATGTTGTAGTCGCCTTCGTCCGTGCCCGGACGGAACTTGACTTCCTTGACCTCGATGACCTTCTGCTTGGACTTGGCTTCAGCTGCGCGCTTCTGCTCCTGGTACTTGAACTTGCCGTAGTCCATCAGCCGGCAAACGGGCGGATCGGCGGTGGCGGCAATTTCGACCAGATCCACGTCGGCTTCGGCTGACATGCGCAAGGCGTCCTGAATGCTGACGATGCCCAAAGGCTCGTTCTCGATGCCGTTCAGGCGCACATTCAGGGCAGTGATCTCGCGGTTCAGTCGATGCTTGCGCTCGACGTTAGGCATCCGACGGTCGGCAAAGGTAGCGATGGTGCAAACCCCTCAAACAGGCGCCCAGGCAAGAGAGGGGCCCAAAAAAATAAAATCGGCGCGCGACACCAAAGCGACTACTCAGGTCCTGGCTGCGATGTCACCTGCGAGCTTCAACTGAAAGTCTGCGAGGGACATCACACCCAGGTCCTGCTGGCCTCGGGCGCGCACCGCGACGGCCCCGCTTGCCTTTTCCTTGTCACCTACGACCAGGATAAACGGGACCTTTTGCAACGAATGCTCGCGTATTTTATACGTGATTTTCTCGTTGCGCAAATCCGCGCTCACCCTAACTCCTTGTTTTTGCAAGGCTTTCACCACTTCGTGCACATAGTCGGCCTGTGCGTCGGTGATGGAGGCGACCACGACCTGCGTCGGCGCCAGCCAAACCGGCATCGCGCCGGCGTGCTGTTCGATCAGGATGCCGATGAAACGCTCCAGGCTGCCGACGATGGCGCGGTGCAGCATCAAAGGCCGGTGGCGCTGGCCATCTTCGCCGACAAAGTCCGCGTCCAGTCGCTCTGGCAGGTTCGGGTCGATCTGGATCGTGCCGCACTGCCACGGCCGGCCCAGCGCGTCCTTCAGCGTGTATTCAATCTTCGGGCCGTAGAAAGCGCCTTCGCCCGGCAGGTACTCGAAATCGCAGTTCGAAGCCTGCAGGCCCTTGGCCAGTGCGGCTTCGGCACGGTCCCAGCTCTCCTCGGTGCCAATGCGCTTTTCAGGCCGCGTCGAGAGCTTGTAGATGATGTCGCTGAAGCCGAAATCGGCGTAAACCTTCTGCAGCAACTTCGTGAAGGCCACCACTTCGGCCTCGATCTGGTCTTCGGTGCAGAAGATGTGGCCATCGTCCTGCGTGAAGCCGCGCACGCGCATGATGCCGTGCAGGCCGCCGGTCGGCTCGTTGCGGTGGCACTGGCCGAACTCGCCATAGCGCAGCGGCAGGTCGCGGTAGCTCTTGATGCCTTGCTTGAAGATCAGGATGTGGCCTGGGCAGTTCATCGGCTTGAGCGCGTAGTCGCGCTTTTCCGATTCCGTGACGAACATGTTCTCGCGATACTTGTCCCAGTGGCCCGTCTTCTCCCACAGGCCCTGGTCGAGGATCTGCGGGCCCTTGACCTCCTGGTAGCCGTTCTCGCGGTAGACCCGGCGCATGTACTGCTCCACCTCCTGCCAGATCGTCCAGCCCTTGGGGTGCCAGAACACCGTGCCGGGCGAGTGCTCGTCGATGTGGAACAGGTCCAGGTCCTTGCCGAGGCGGCGATGGTCGCGCTTCTCGGCTTCTTCCAGCATCGTCAGGTACTGCTGCAGCGCTTCCTTGCTGGCCCAGGCCGTGCCGTAAATGCGCTGCAGCATCTCGTTGCGGTGGTCGCCACGCCAGTAGGCACCGGCCACCTTCATCAGCTTGAAGAACTTCAGCTTGCCGGTGCTCGGCACGTGCGGGCCGCGGCACAGGTCCTCGAACGCGCCTTCGCGGTACAGCGAAACGTCCTGGCCTTCCGGGATGCTGGCGATGATCTCGGCCTTGTAGTTTTCACCCAGGCCCTTGAAGTAGGCTACCGCCTCGTCGCGAGGCAGCACACGGCGCTGCACCTTCTCGTCCTTCTTCGCCAGCTCGGTCATCTTGGCCTCGATGGCCACCAGGTCCTCGGGCGTGAACGGGCGCTTGTACGAGAAGTCGTAGAAGAAGCCGTTTTCGATCACCGGGCCGATCGTGACCTGGGCTTCGGGGAACAGTTCCTTCACCGCATAGGCCAGCAAGTGCGCCGTGGAGTGGCGGATCATCTCCAGGCCGTCGGCATCCTTGTCGGTGACGATGGCCAGCGGCGAGTCGGCCTCGATCAGGTAGCTGGTGTCCACCAGCTTGCTGGCATCGCCAGTGCCCACACGGCCGCCGAGCGCGGCCTTGGCCAGGCCGGTGCCGATGGACGCTGCCACTTCGGCCACCGTCAGCGGGGCGGGATATTCGCGTTTCGCGCCATCAGGCAGCGTGATCGTGATCATCAGGAGACTCCAGGTCGGGGCGCAATTCAGCGCCCCAGAAAAACAAAAGCGCGGCATCAAGGCCGCGCTATTGGGTGCAGGAACAAAAACAGTGACGTGTGTAAACCTGCCGCGGCCGACTAATCCTCAGTGACGAAGGTCGTAGTTCGCGGTGTCATAACCCGTGCTGCCTTTCCCGTTCTTGTGGTGGATCTGCAAATTGTAGCGGTAGCGCGCGCACTGGTCGCCAGAAAAGCCGGGCTACAGCGGCTCAGCTTCCACAGCGCGGCCGCTTGCCACCTGCTCAGCGAACTCGTCCGCCAGCCGCTGACTCTCGGCCACGGCCCGCCGCCAAGCGGACATGCGCCCCTTCAGGTCGTCGCCAAAGGCCTTGAAGTCATTGCGGTCCGGCAGCTTGGCATTCGGCAGCGTGGCAATCCATTCCTCCCGCGGCGCCAGCAGCACCAGGTTGTCCAGCGAGGCACTGGGCTTGTGGCGGTGCGCCAGCGCCTTGTCCAGCCAGCCCGGCACCACGCTGGGCTGGAAGTGCGGATACAGCACCAGGCCGTCGCTCATCCGGGCGTAGCGCAGGTGCAGGTGGTAGTCGGTGATGCCACCGTCCCAGTAGGCACCACGCGGGCCGCCGGGAATGTCATGCACCGCCTGCAACCAGAAAGGGATGGAACAACTGGCCAGGATGGCTGGCGCCAGATTCGCGGCATCCAGTGGCACCTGGCGGCTGCGGTAGTCGTCCAGCGGCATCGGCAGCGCGTCGCGTGGGTCCGAGAACACCACTCGCTCCAGCCAGTGGCCCAGCGCCTTGCGCGCCACCAGGTTGGTGAAAAACGCGCCGCCGTAGCCCAGCGGCGTGCGCAGCCGCCCTTCCCGGCCCAGCACATGCCGGCCGCGGCTGGTGAACACATGCAGGCGGTAGCGCGGGTGCTGCAGCACCTCCGCCTCGCGCCCACCGAAGTGATGACCCAACTGCTCGCCGAAGATATGGCTGACCACCCTCGCACTCGGCGCCTTGCCCGGCGCATGCGGATAGTCCTGCACGATGTAGTCCTCCGCCAGCCGCGCCAGCGCCGCCTTCGGATCGCTCATGCACGCAGAGGCCATGCGCCAGGCGCCGATGGACGCGCCCAGCAAGTGCACCGTCTGCGAAGACTGCGGCAGCCAGTCGCCGAACAGGAACTGGTCCAGCGGATTCAGCGCCAGGCCTTTCGGACCGCCGGCCGCCGCGGGAATGACCCGCACATCCGCCGGAGCCAGCCCGCGCTCGCGCAACT
>Ga0307514_10002177_pt1 | contig 21064 bp, 25 predicted proteins | sample 16_EM_MG_FD_203088 | JGI IMG/M metagenome (GOLD analysis project Ga0307514, IMG submission 203088) | Populus trichocarpa ectomycorrhiza microbial communities from riparian zone in the Pacific Northwest, United States - 16_EM | ecosystem: Host-associated > Plants > Roots > Unclassified | place...
GCCACCTCATCAGCACTCCCCCCCCCCCAGAATCTACCACTGCGAATCCCACTCCCCTTTGCAAGTTGTGCGCGTACCTCTCGTGTAGCAAATACAATCGACATCCCTCCAGCTAACCCCACCCTCCTTCAGCGCCTGCTTAACCAGCTTCACAGCCCACTCTCGGTGGTGTAGTGCAGTGTCTTTTGGGAGGAAGCCTGTGCCCGGAGGGGAGACAAAGGTGTGCCGGATGTTACTGAGGATTTTGGCACGGATGGTGGGGTCGCAGCCGTATCCCCGGGGGTGCTGGACGAGCCCGATGCCGAGTTTGTTAGCAGAGCCTTCAAGGCCGAGGGCGATCATTTTTGATGGGAGGAGGGGTGCGGCTGCACAGGGGTGGCTGGCGGGATGGTTGATGTGTGTTGAGGTGGTGGGGGATGTAGTGGTGTGGATGAGTGACCTAGTGTGAGCGAGTGTTTTCCTGAACTATGATGTCACAAGCCCCGCAGATACCAATAAAAATAACGTGCAACCTCTATGTATTCGCGATGCCTTACTTTGCTTTTGTCATGATCGGCACAGCATGTTTCTATCCTCTATGAAGCCAAACCTAGCTCACCATCTAGCCAACCCAACATCAGTAAAAATAAACAAGAAAGCAAGACCGATATCCACAGATATACCCTGCCTCCACCCCGTGCCCATTAACCAAAGCCACAACGACATGGGGAAAGGAGATTGGACGCACTGCCAGATATAATCGCGAATAAAGCAAGAAGAAAAAAGTTCTTTTGTACAGCAAGATTTCGGAAGTCGGGCAAATATGTCCTCGGATACAAGTCTCAAGGCCTTGAGAAACAGAAAGGCCACGCTGGCCATCACTGCTGACAAGCCTCCCATGAGGAACAAACTGAGCCTGGCGCCATTTTCAAACCGACCCTCTCCCATCCAAGGAAGGAGTCATTCTCCAAGCACCGCGCAGGCATACACTCGGCCCTGAGTGAAGATGGCCAGCAATGCACCTCTGTGGAAGTACGTGCGGAGGCTCAGCTACGGAAGAAGTATTGGGAAGAGGAGCTCGGTGTCCATGTCTTTTTCTCATATCTGAAGTCTCGATCCTCGTCCTCACCTTCCCCAGTCTCGGCCGGAGCCCGCAGAGTGGGTGTTACCACAACAGTTCAACCTCATAAACCAATATCCACCAACCCCCTCTAATTCAGCGTCGGCATCAGGCGAGGAGAAGCCCTTCTGGGTCCACACACCTAGGACAGAGTCCTATGTCGACATCATGGGGCTTGTTGGGAATGGGAGGGTATAGAGACGGGGGTAGTTGCGCGAACCAGAGTACAAAGACTAGCAGGAGAGCAGGAAAGGGTGGAAGGCCCAAGGGAGGTGGAGCTGCGCTCGATACAGCTGCAAGCACACTTAGCAAGGGGTTTTACTGGGGAGTAGAAACCAGTGTCGGAAGTACGAGGGGAGGAAGCTGTGTGGGGGAGAGATTATATCATCCTCTATGAGTTTGCATTACTAATAGATATTGAATGAGCGACAGTACAAGTGCATTGCAGGTACCTATACTTACATTACGCATCCTGGGGGGTTGGCCTGTCAGGGTTTGTCTATTATTCATTCATGTTTTGGGCAAAGAAGCCATTTGCGTAGGATCTGTGGGGTTTGAGTATTGAACATCGAGGGAAGTTGCTATATAGTCTTATTCCAGGCCCCTGTACTACCGAACGCAAGTACAGGGGAAGTTGCATGGTTTGGTTTGAGACGCTTTCTTTGATTATGTCATCCCGAATTGTTTTTGGATTCTAATTTCAGTAAGATTTTGGAAGAGCAGAGGCCCAATCTGGAGACTGGTATCCAGCTTGGCATATGTATGCGGTACACCAATTACACAGTTCTGCATTTCGACGCCAGGGGCCCCACTATTTGGAATTTCAAAGTCAGGGCCCCACTAGGTATTTGGAATTTCCTACATTCTAGTACGTACAACTATCGGGCCAACAGGTCCATTGACTCTGCACAATTGACATTGCACGATTGACACTGCACGATTGACACTGCACGATTGACACTGCACAATTGACTCTGCACGTATTAATAATATATGGCGATAACCTGCGTCTGTAGGTATTTTGTTGGTAGTCCACTGGTTCTTTGTAGGAATATGAAGTTGGAACTTGTGTGAGGGGCGTCACAACTCCACTGACTGGCACGACCAACGCACCACCTCCAACATCTACAATCTATGGGTATCATCAATCCAGGTGGGTTACACACAGCTTCACGACACTATCATCTGACATGCCCGTACGGCTTCACCACATATATACTAACCAACCCAGTAAGGGTTACTGACGGGCACACGCAACTGCAATTGCGCCGCTAACATGACTCCTGAACCCTGCAGAGTGCAAGGGACTGTTTAGTTATTTATCTCCTCTAGCCATTGCTACGACGGACTCTGGAGATGTGGAGGCCCCCTCAAAATCTCTTGGGTGGTTGACGAAAGTTCGAAATCTTCGCAGTTTGTATACCAAAGTGGTGAGATCCCGTCTACTGTCGATAATGGTCCCTACACCAATGCCTGTAGCAGCAATATCGCCACCTGCTGAACTGCACGTCGAGTTTCCTATTACGCCTCCGACTACCGAGTCAGACCCGCAAAGTGAACAAATCCTCTTCGTTGCGTCCCACGTTCTTTCTACAGAGGCTACGGCATTGTCACATCTCTCAAGACTCTATGCCACCGAGCCCGTAGCACGCACAGGCTTCGTAAAGGCGGTTGAAGGCATCAAGTTGTCTCTTGAGCAAGGTGGCAAGACGGTTGTGATCGGCGTTGGAAAGAGTGGGAAGATTGGCCAGAAATTCGTATCGACAATGAACAGTCTAGGTCTACAGTCCGTATTCCTACATCCCGTCGAGGCTGTGCATGGGGATCTCGGTATCCTGCGATCGGTATGTTTCATGTTGCTTCCCGGGAAAATTTGTAGGCCGTTAATATCCGTTGCGTGGGGCAGAATGACATAATTCTCATGATTACACATTCCGGAAATACTCCGGAATTATTAGCCCTGCTCCCGCATATCCCGGCGCATACCCCACGAATAGTATTGACGTCTCATACAAACTATAATACAACAAAGTTGACCTGCTCGCGGAGTAATACTATTCTGCTTCCGGCACCTATACCAGAGAAGGAAGAGACCATGTTTGGGGTACCTGCACCTACGGCGTCGACGACAGTTGCAATGGCCTTGAGCGATGCGTTGGCTATGGCGGTCTCTAGGGTGATGTATGGGGATGATGGTGGGCCGAGGGAGGTTTTCAAGAGGAACCACCCAGGAGGCGCTATTGGATTAAATATGGGGACAGTAGGGGTGAAAATTTCAGATTTGGCAGTGCCGTTGAAAGAGATCCCGGTGATTCCAGAGGATTACTCAAGGCCACAGACACCCTCAACGGAGAGTAGTGATGATGGTAGTGATTTATGGCCTCCGGTGGCGCAGATGCGGGTGTTGGATTGCCTGCTACTTGCCGTGAGGTCAAGAGGGGGTTGGTTGAAGACGGCGAAGGGGGAGGTCGTCCCGCCACGGTTATTACAGGTGGTAACTGAGCCGGCGGTGGACTTTAGGGATGAAGAATTGAGGTTGGTGGTGCCGGAGGAAGAATGGGTCAAGGTACCGGGAGATGCGAGTGTTGAGGGGGCGAGGAAGTGGGTCATGGCTACGAGGACGGAGGATTTTACGGAGAGGAGGATGGAGTCCTTGGTTGTAGCGGCTGTAGTGGACGGTAAGGTGGTTGGGGTGATTGAGTATGGGGACTTGTCCACTGGTGGGAGGTAGAGGGGGATGTAATATGAGCAGGAGTAGGGAGATCATTAAAATTGATAGCGATTTGGGCGGGCTTGTTTTTCTTCTCCCTGAATCAGGGAAAAGTACTTCATTTTTGGCTGGTTTCCTATTGGGGTTTTAGGAGTTTTGTCTTTTTTTTTCGTGCTTTACCCTGTTGATGACATTGGCGGTACCATACTTGATTAATGTGTAGGTGGTTAGACTCCACATGCCTCGTTTGGGGACTTGGGGGGTTATTTGATAATGGAAACGGCTCCCCTCTGGAAATTTTTTTTTTTTTGGGAAGTCTTTACTCGCAGTTAGTCTGGCAGCACTGCCCCTCGTAGACTAAGCTGGGAAACCTACCAATACCTATACGGACAAAAATATTGGCATTGACAAATTGTAATAGAGACAAACCTTTCTACCTACTCATTAACAACCACAACTAACACAGCATTTTTTATGTCACTATTGGCTGTTAACTTCGGATTTTCCTCTAGTGGTACATACAGCACATATGTAAAATCAGTGGTCGGGGAAGTAATGTACCTAAACAAAAGGAGGGGCGTTGGATATTGGGGGTACCGTACGGAGTACTGTACCTACCGTATACAGACTCTCTCACCACGAAAGCCAAAACCCATATGCATGGATTATCGTGCGCACGCGAGGGTAGCCTTTAATGATAAGAAGCATAACTTGGCATGACAAGGGTTTGAAATCCACAGCAACCAAGCTCTCGCCACCCAAACTCTTCTTTTTCTTCATACTGTTTTTGCCGCTTCTTGCAGAAATATTTACTGACCAGAAGCAAGGGCTTTACAGTATTTCAATTTCTTGATGTGCGAGCAACCCGTGGTTATGAAATCGCGTTGTAAAGTAGAAATCTTATGACTTTTGTCCCCTACATACAGTATTTCGCCCGCAAAAATACCCCTGCTTCTGACCCTGGTTCTATGTGTCTGTTACTGTATATAGTGAGTTCTTATGATTTTTGTCCACCCCCCCGAGTACTTTTAGTCCCAGGTTCACTTCCAAAGAATCGTATTGGATGGGAGCTGGGGTGTAAGTGATCAAAATGATATGGGTTCTGGAGGGAGGTTCAAAAAGGTCACAAAAACTTAGCCTCGTTTCCTGTCTCTGAACGTTGGTTGCGCTGCCAAGGCAATTTTGAATTTTGAATTTAGAACCCACAGTGGACATAAGTCTTGGTAAAATGCGAAATCACACCAAAAGTGACCGTCATGCAAAAAATGTTAAAAACTGAGTTTGTAAGTTAATCACATGAAAAAAATTGTAGATTTAAGAGGAAACCAGATTGTCCCTTCTCTGATTTTTGTAGCTAGGTAGAGAGGCAAGTCTGGCTTAGAGGTCTGTAGCATCGCTCCAACTGCTCTGGTAAATTTTGGAAGTCCTCGAAAACCGAAAGCTTCAAAAAAGGCGCTATTCTCTATATAGTTTAGTGCTTTTCCTGCGATTTTGGAAATGGCCTTAATTCTACAGACAACTATGCCTCTCCACGAAGGGACAATCTGGTTTCCTCTTAAATCTACAACTTTTTTCATGTGATTACCTTACAAACTCAGTTTTTAACATTTTTTGCATGACGGTCACTTTTGGTGTGATTTCGCATTTTACCAAGACTTATGTCCACTGGCTGTACTTGCAATAGCACCGCAAATTCGATTTCTGAAATAATAGGATACTTACCTTTTTAACGATAATCCACCAAGCTCTCCTAACCGCTCTGAACCTTCATGTGTACCTGCACCTCGGACTGCATAGTATTTTTGGGGTGCGGAATAATTTTTGGCTGCTTCAGTTTTGACATAGTCCCGCAATATGCTTGTTTTTTTATGCAGAAGCTCTCTTCAATATCGTGGGTGTGGGTATGCTCGTCAAGGCGTTCAAAAATTACCACTGTACCATTCACTGGACGCGAGGCCTTTATTCGGACATTGCAAAGGTGGGCATCTCGAATACTGCTATATATGCCTAGTCTCGGAACCGCTACTAGCGCTACACAACGTAGCGGTTCCGAGACTATGCTATGCCGACGTTTAATGACCTTGCCATCGGCATCTTGAGTTGTACCTACTTGACTTCTTGCTTTTCCGATGCCTGCACTCATGTTTCTGAACGCGTACTGTACCATGAGCTTGTAGCAGCTCTTGCTAACGCTTTGTTCTCCGTATAAACCGAATCAATATATGACTACATCTCGTCAAATGTTTTGGGCGACATAGTAACTGGTATACTGAGGTCGAACAACATAGCACGGTGGTGTAGAGCATCGGTAGAAATGGGCATCATGGCTTCGGACATCTTTTTGGATATGGTGTTACAAGCGATGAGTTCTCGATATAGAACCACTCTATGGAATAATACCTCGTCATGACACCCCCTTTCTGCATCTACAAGCAGCTAGATATGTATGATACTACCTTTCCCTTAAAGGATAGTAAATTTCTTAGCGTGTTCCCCTTGAATTGCTTCCCAAGGTAAAGGGGGAGTAGAGGTCTCAATGGTATAGATGTGTCTCGTTGGACAAAAAGAACAACCCGGCTATCTACCTGGGTCTGCTTGTTCTCGTGCCCAGACCGATTTATTTTTGTGTGGTAGAAAATTGCATGAGAACATGTCTGCTCTGCTATGCTTCATCGATTGATGATCTATGACGATGATGTAGTCTGGTTGGCACAACACCCTCATAACGATGAAAAGTCCCCAGCTCTAAATCCTTCCTCCTAGCCTGCCAAGCCCTCTAGTCAAGGCGTCAGTACCTGACTGGGTAGTTTATAAACAACCCACCTAACCTAAATAGGAAGGCTTAGTTATCGATAAGAAATACCCCGCACGACCAGAGCACCGCGACACACAACACCGTGCAACACTACCTTTCAACGTCCCTCCATTCCGTATCACCAAGCCCTGGCAGCTCTTGAGACTGTTATCTCATATCGACTACAATCAGGCGCGCTCGGTGGCGGAACAGTTCTATTATCGCAAACGTTAGGCTGCACAACTGGCAGACAAAAGGAAAGGCAAGCAAACAGCCACTACTGCCTTCTTCACTTCTCTTGGAGCTGTTTCTAGTCCTCCTGTAAGTACTTAGTTTTTCCTCTACCTCACATTAATTCCCTTATTTGATGTACGCCTTTAGTAGTTACCCTGACATTTGACATAAGAATATATTTGCTATAAGAATATCCCCCCCCCGCCGAACGATATTCTTATATCGAGAGTATACTGTATGTATAAGAGCAAGTCTACCTAAGAGTGAGTAAAGCCTACCTAGCAGCTATAGAAGGTCATAATTGGGAGCTGGAGGGCATTGAACATGGCTACCAAATTATAAAAATATATAGTGCCCGTGAGAGAAGGACGCAACTAGAGCCTGAAGGAAAGCCAATGAGAGAGCAAGCAGAGCTAATAGTATGCATACATTCGGAGAGCGCAGAGCCAACCAGCAGGAGCCAAGTAAAGTCGTGTAAAAAGGGTGGCAGCCCTACCATACAGATAAATTTGATTACAAACACACACAACACAACGAACAACACCATCCCTTTGATCGTGATATTTACCAAACCATGGCCGAAGCACTAGGTGTGGTCGCAAGCGCAGTGGCTGTGGTTGAAGTTGCTGGTAAGGTCTGGTCGACTGGCTGGAAATACTATCAGGTAAGAATGCCTCCCAAGCAATTTGAGCCACAATCAGTATATAGTAAATAATTTTATATGGGGTTAGGATGCTAGGAATGCCCAATCCGAGATGAACGACCTTATGAATGGTATTACGGCCCTGCAAACTGCATTTCAGCAAGTTACCCACTTGGCGGAAGGTCCTGGTGCCACCAAATTGATTGCATTGAAGCCGCTCCTCGAGAGTAGCTCCCTGGAACTTGAAAAGGAGTTTAAGCGAATTCTTCTGATTTTACAGCCAGGAGTAAGACAAAAGACAAAGAAAAAACTGCTTGGACAGAGGTTAAAGTGGCCATTTCAAAAGGCGGATGTGGAACAAATTCTTCAGTTACTTGAGCGGCATAAATCCAATTTGACTTTTGCCATGAATTCTGACCAGATGTAAGAGCCTATCTCAGCTGGAGTCATAGTATGCGCTAATATCTATTTCTAGGACGGCTGTTATTGCAAGTGACCACTATTGATTCGTTCGCTCAGTAGTAGTAGGTACTAATTAGTGATACGTATACAGTCACTGCAACAGAGCACAAATATTGCAAAGTTACCACGCGCTGAAGGTGCTGCCCATAACGACTGGCTTCGACAACATGAGGATCATTGCTTGCAAGATACACGAGTAGAGCTCCGTAAGCAGATTATGGACTGGTGTGACGATCCGAATAGTAAATGCATCTTCTGGCTTAACGGAATGGCTGGGACTGGCAAATCCACAATTTCTCGCACAATTGCTCGAGAGCTTGCAGAAAAGAAAAGACTTGCAGCGAGTTTCTTTTTTACTCGAGGCAAAAAGGATATCAGTCACTCTCGCATGTTTTTCACTACCATTGCCGCCCAGCTTGCAAATAGCTTACCAGTACTCCGGGCATCCATCTCAGACGCCATCGACAACAACGCTGACATCTTTCAACAAGGGTTACGGCAGCAATGGAATCAACTCATTCTTAACCCTTTAAAGAGTGCCCCTACTCAATCAATTCAACTGGTTGTCATAATTGATGCACTTGATGAATGTGACAGCATGCAAGATATTCAATTAATCCTCCAACTAATGGAGGAAGCCAAGGACCTTGACACAGTTCGGATCAAGATCTTCCTTACCAGTAGACCAGAAATCCCCATCTTTGATGGATTTCGTCAGTTGTCTGGTGAGGCATATCAGGATTTTATACTCCATAATATCCCGCTTGATACAGTTAATGGAGATATATCGACTTTCTTTTGGCAAAAGTTGTCGCCACTGAAAGCCAAACATGGGCTGGGGACACCATGGCCAGATGAACTAGTTATTGAGCAACTGGTGGAAAGAGCAGCTGGACTGTTTATTTACGCTGCAACAACACTTCGATTTATTCAAGGCGGCATATATGGACCTGAAGAACAACTCTCTTTAATTCTTAGTACAGCCAAGTCATCTCGGTCAGCAACAGCACATCTTGATGGCATATATACAACACTACTCCAGCACTCAGCCTTCGGAAAATGGGATGATCAAGAGCCTGAACAATTAGTGAGACGGTTTAGACAGGTGGTTGGATCTATTGTGGTAATGTTTAATACTATGCCGGCTATAGATCTAGCAAACCTGCTTCAGATACCGTTCAGAGTAGTTTCAGGGACTTTAAACTCTTTGCGTTCTGTTCTCAGTGTCCCAGAAAATGAAAGCCAGCCTGTCCGATTATTTCATCTATCCTTCCGGGACTTCCTACAGGATTCTCAGAGGTGCAGAGATGAGAGATTTCGGATAGATGAGAAAGAGAGACACACCAGCCTATTTCGAAAATGTATGGTACATATATCTCAGCTTCAGGAAAATATATGTGATCTTTGGGGGCCAGGAGCTTTGATTACCGAGATTCCCCATGATACAATACAAAAAAGCATTCCGCCACATGTTCAATATGCATGCCGTTACTGGTTTGATCACTGGAAACTTGGAAATCCAGTGGAGGAGAATATCAAGCCTATTCGGCAATTTCTTAAACAGCACTTTCTTCACTGGTTGGAGGGACTTAGCTTAATTGGAGAGGTATCAAATGGAGCTCATATCATAATAGCTCTGGAGGAAATACTATTTGTAAGTTGCAATGCTTATTAGTTTATACAGAGAATAGTATTGACTTGAATGAAAACAGGGACCATTGGGGGACTATGATCCAGAATTGTTAGAACTTGCATATGATGCCAAACGATTTGTATTGCATATGAGGTCAATTATTGAAATGGCACCCCTTCAGGTCTACTATTCGGGGCTTTTGTTTGCTCCAGGTTCAAGCCTGATTCGGGTGGGATACCTGAAAAATATCCCTTGGGTTACTATGGAACCCAAAGTGGTAGATGTATGGAGCTCATTGATACAGACACTAGAAGGCCATACTAGCCATATCGAATCAGCTGCGTTTTCACCCGATGGAAAGCTTGTTGCCTCTGCATCTGATGACAAAACTATCAGATTATGGGATACGTCAACAGGAAAGCAATGTGGAGTTTTGGAAGGTCATACCAGGGGAGTCTATTTGGCTGTGTTTTCCCCCAATGGACAACTTCTTGCCTCTGCATCCTGGGACAACACAATCAGATTATGGGATACATCAACCGGAAAGCAATGCAGAGTTTTGGAAGGTCATACCAGTGGAGTCAATTCGGCTGTATTTTCACCCAATGGAAAACTTCTTGCCTCTGCATCCAGGGACAAAACGGTCATATTATGGGATATATCGACAGGAAACCAGTGTATGGTTTTTGCAGGTCATACCCGTCGTGTCAACTTGGCTGTGTTTTCACCCAATGGAAAACTTCTTGCCTCTGCATCCAGGGACAAAACGATCAGAGTATGGGATACATCAACAGGAAAGCAATGCAGAGTTTTGGAAGGTCATACCAATTGGGTCAAATTGGCTGTGTTTTCACCCGATGAAAAGCTTGTTGCCTCTATATCTATGGACAAAACAGTTAGAGTATGGGATATATTAATAGGAAAGCAATGCAGAGTTTTGGAAGGCCATACTACCGATGTCCATTCAGTTGTGTTTTCACCCGATGGAAAGCTCATTGCCTCTGCATCCAAGGACGCCACAGTCAGATTATGGGATACGTCAACAGGAAAGCAATGTGGAGTTTTGGAAGGTCATACCAATGGAGTCTCTTTCGCTATGTTTTCACCCAATGGACAACTTCTTGCCTCTGCATCCTGGGACAACACAATCAGATTATGGGATACATCTACTGGGAAGCAATGTGGAGTTTTTGAAGGTCATACCAGTATTGTCAATTCGGCTGTGTTTTCACCCAATGGAAAGCTTGTTGTCTCTGCATCCTGGGATAACACGCTTAGATTATGGGATACATCAACTGGAAAGCAATGCAGAGTTTTGGAAGGTCATACCGGTAGAGTCAATTCTGCTGCGTTTTCACCCAATGGAAAGCTCGTTGCCTCTACAGCTTCAGATGCCATAGTCAGATTATGGGATACATCAACAGGAAAGCAATGTGGAGTTTTGGAAGGTCATACCAGTTCGGCCAAATTGGCTGTGTTTTCACCTGATGGAAAGCTTGTTGTCTCTGCATCCTGGGATAACACGCTTAGATTATGGGATACATCAACCGGAAAGCAATGCAGAGTTTTGGAAGGTCATACCGGTAGAGTCAATTCTGCTGCGTTTTCACCCAATGGAAAGCTCGTTGCCTCTGCATCTTCAGACGCCACAGTCAGATTATGGGATACATCACCAGGAAAGCAATGTAGAGTTTTGGAAGGTCATATTAGTGGAGTCGATTTGGCTGTGTTTTCCCCCAATGGAAAACTTCTTGCCTCTGTATCCTGGGACAGAACGGTCAGATTATGGGATACATCAACAGGAAATCAATGTGGAGTTTTGGAAGGTCATACCAGCTATATCAATTCAGCTGTGTTTTCACCCGATGGAACGCTTATTGCCTCTGCATCCTTGGACGAAACGGTCAGATTATGGGACACATCAACCGGAAAGCAATGTGGAGTTTTGCAAGGTCATACCAGTGGAGTCAATTCGGCTGTGTTTTCACCCAATGGAAAACTTCTTGCCTCTGCATCCTTGGACGAAACGGTCAGATTATGGGATACTACAAAAAATAAAACCATAGAAATCATAAAAACCCATCAAAGCATCGACATTATGAAGTTTTCTAATGACGGAACGCATCTACATACGAGTCACGGCATACTACCACTCAAGTCATCTCTTCACAACGGCGACAATCGGGAACTAGCACACACATTAACTCATTCCCTGTATGTTACTGATCAATGGATCATATGCAACATGAAGAAATTGCTCTGGCTTCCTGCTGACTACCGACTATCCTGCTCTGCAGTAAATGACACTGCCAACCTTATTGTCATTGGATCTGGCTGTGGTAGAGTTATTTTCATATCTATTGATTTTACCGCTCTGCCAACTGCATATCTCCAGCCATCTGTTAACGCTACTGTCATAGCAAGTAAGGGCTTCCTTGGATACATATAAGTTCCCTTGTTGCCTGTTGATGAACTAATTCACTGGTCGGTGTATTTTAGGTGCATCCTAAATCAATGGAACCACAGTTTGAGTATGATACGGGCATTGGATGTTGGTGTTTTTTTTTTTTTTCATGATCTGTATTTGAGCAACGCAGTATTTCTGTGAGTAAGGAGGACGATGAAAGAAGTATCATGTCACAAAAAGTTTCCTTAGTTATTCACTCTGTGATTAGCTCTATTTGTACTTCAAACCCAGAGCCAGAATTCACATTCCACGAACGACAGGGGCAGGAATATTACCTTCACAGAGCTCGATGCCTTGGCCTCGCAGGTCATCCACCTGCCCATCCAGGGAAGAGTAAATTCAATTGACTGAAGCTGGCATTGGGAGGTGCCGAGTCCTGCTCGTTTTGGTGGTGGTCGTGGTCGTTTCCTTTGTGTTAGCTGGAAATATTATTTTTCGCTATCGGTTCTCATTTTGGTTTTTACAAACGCACGCTCTTGAGGTTATTGGAACCTATCGAACGTGCTTCGCAAGCTTCGTGTACACCGTAGATACCGGGTACTGTACGTATTACCTTCAACATCTGCCGCCATTCCAATAGCGCACTCTCCGCGCCCTGTTTTATTTTCAAACATTACATTATTGTCCCACATCCATCCGAATGACCAACCTTCCTTGATTCTCTTTGATATCATTTCCATATTCGCATTCCCGATCGCTTTCATCACATCCCCAATGGTTGTGTATGCGACACTCAACCCCCCACGATTTAGGAAGCTAAGTACGGAGTACCAGTATCGCATCTACTGGCGGGCAACGGTTCATGTCACTCTTTAAGACATAGGCAGAGCTAACGCAGAAAGGTTGCGCAAAATGCGGTAGGTGGATGGCAACACACTCCTGAGGAATAACGATACAAATCTGCCTAGGCGACATGGACCGTTGTTCGCCAGTATATGCGGTATATATAATCATATATTCACGCCACATACAGTAGGTTTATGAGAAGCATGTGTTACCTATTCCTCGTGTATACAGTATATAGGTAGGTAGCTGGATAGCTCGACAGTTCACACAGTTCATTACGTCCCATAAGTCTGCTGGAATACATGCTGATATACACATCTACCTACATACGTACTGTACATATATCTATATTCATACATATATTCATACGGGCCTGGTATTTCAACACCATGTTGATGCAAGACTCTTTGTACCAGTATCTGTCTATATATTCAAGGATCTCCTCCGATTAAATCTCAGCGAATGCCAAGAGTGGCGGGAACGAGAACACCACACTGTTAATCCCAGTTTCACTTCCAAAGAATCCCGTTGATATTGGATGGGAGCTGGGGCGTAATCAAAAAGGTCACAAAACTATACTTGCATGGTTTTAACTCAAGCAAGAACCACATTATGTGGGTATTTCACTACCAAAGAACTACAAACCGACAGCGACAGCGTCACATTTTATAGAATAGGCAGTCGGCCCAGGTAGGTAGGTAAGGTATTCGTTGGAACAATAATATTCAGAAATTTGCATCCAATCCCCCCCGAAATGTCTATACTAGATATCTACCAGTCTCATAACTAACATGTCATTAAATCACCCACCCCAAACTCCGTAGATACGATTTATAGTTCCTAGATTTAGGCTCCAGTGTGAGATAAAAGAGCATCTCCGGAATACATAACTATGCCAACCCTATAAATGATCATCTTCCGCCTCAATGCAGTCCCAGCAAAAAGGTTTTCCGCAATTAAACCCCTTCGCCCCACATATCTTCCCGATAGCTGACAGTAATAACAATCGGGAGTCGGTAAGATTGACAGTTGTAGATGTGGTTGTGGATGCACCCCGGGATGTGGTGGGGTTGGCATAACTAGGCTTTTGTGTGGGGAGGTTCTTTTTCTTCGCTGGCCCTACAACTTCCCCACCCTCCTCCTCTTGTTTAATTGGTACCTTCTTCGCCGTTGCTGCGCCCGCCCTCGATGATGAAGTCACAGTCTCAGAAGTGGACATGGCAGTAGCTTTGGTGCTACTCTTCAACGAATACTGCTTGAACACTGCATGATTATCCTCCCCCCCAGAATCATCCTCAGGAGTATCATAAAATGCGAATGTATTCTTTTCAATCTTCCCCTGCTCTATCTTCACTGGACCGGGTTTAATCTTCACCCTTGATTTAATGTATCTCAAGATCCCGAGGCCCCTATCATTATCACTGAGCTCCTGTATATCCGAATCATATCCGGAGAAATTGTCCACTCGTTTCCGTTTCTTAGTACCAGTGAATTGGGAAGACCATAGAGTGGGTGTGGGTGTTTTTGCAGGAGCCTTGGACAAAGGTTTTGATGGAGTCTTGGACGCAGTTTTGGCCGGAGTTTTGGCTGGGGCTTTTGATGTGGTCTTGGCTGGGGTTTTTGTTAGGCTGTTCGCCGAGACCTCTGCTGGGGTTCTCGCGAGTGTTTTGAGTCCTGAGTTAGGCGCGGCGACAGAGCCCAACTTTGGGCTGGGAATAGTAGGGGTGGATGCGGCTCCACACTTTTTGGAGGGAGTGGCAGTGGATGTTTCCTTGGTGTTTGGGGTGGACTTCGTAGTAGTCGGTTTCTTCTTGGGTCCTGTGGGTGGCTCGGAGGGCATCTTGACAGAAGTGGTTGGGCGGTCGCTCTCCTCATCCTCTGAATACATTTCCTCCTCTACCATAAAACCCTCCTGGCCTCCACCCTTAATAAGTACTTCTGCATCCTGAAGGAATTCCTCCTTTCTTTTGGTCTTCAATAGGAGCTGTTGTGGAGGTCCACGAAGGTTACCCCTCTTAACACTATTCGTATTCAGCTGGAAAGATGGTGGAGCTGGCTTAGGGCCACTGAGGAACTGTGGTAGCCCTCTCCGTGGTCGGGGAGGGCTCCCATCAGGGTGATGTGAGTGCCATTTCTTATCCGCCAGGGGGTCATCTGCCAATGGTGCCCAAGGGTCTTGTACCCTTCTTGGTGGGGATGAAGAAGGGAGTGCAGGCTGTGGTGATGATAAAAGTGGGGGTGATGAGTGGGGAGGTTCTTGCAATTGCTGTGGGCGGTTCCGGTTGACATGCCGTGCGATAGGGGATGATGGGAGCGGCTGTAATTGCTTCGCTGGTAGTCTGGTCGGTACTTGCGGGGCAGGGGAGGTCGTGGTATTAATGTCTAGTATGTTGAGAACCGGTGTCAGCCCAGAGGGCCGGGATTGCGGAGCTGGGGTGGCCGAAGAAAGATCATCCTCCTCCTCCAGGCTGATGACTGGTGGCTCTATTCGTGACGTGGGGCGGGGGGAGTTCTTCGTCGCACTCGGTGTCTGGGGGTACTCTTTCGCGGCTAAGGGCGTGTTCTCTTTCTCGTCAAGCTCGCTGATACTTCTGCCATGGGCGCAAGCCGTAAAATCGAGCTCGTCCTGCTCAGCGCACAGCTCGCAATCTGTGATGCCATAGATGGTGCCTGCCACCACCAACATCTTTGGCAGCTTCGGCTTGCATACCGGTTTCTTGCCATTCACCGAACCCTCTGCTTCAGCATCTTCCACTTTGTCACTTTGATCTTCCCCATCAACCCAATTTGTCCACAAATCCTCCCCCAATGTCTCCCCCGACTTGCCCTCCAGCCCCCTCAAGTGCCCTTTATCCACCACAATCTCGCCGGTCTCAAGATCGATTTCATCGGCGTAGTCGGATGTGTCCCGCTCGTATTTCGCAAATATGAGCTCCCACGCTGACTTAAGTTTGTTTTGGGATTCTGCGCGTTGGTAGAAGAGCCGCTCGTTAATATCCGGAGGGGGAGGTATCGGCACCGCAGTCGCCTTAGGGGCCGGCCGAGACGTCGTAGTAGAGTTGAGAGTGTCAATTCGACGCCTCTTTGGGGGTGGGGGTTTCATTGCGTTCCGTTCCCTACCCAGTGGTGTATGGGAGGAAGAAGAAATGGAAATATTCCTGTTGCGGAGCGTCATGATATTCTTTGTACACGCTGTGTCAAGGTACTGTTAGAAGACTGCACTAGTACTGCAGTTGGACCTGGGACCCATCACCACAATTTATTCTACATAACCAACATCATCACCACAAGGAACTTCCAGCCCAGGATTCACCCTCTCTACTCACGGAATACGGAACAGAAATTGTTCAAAAGTGAAAAACGAAGGCGGGTCCACCCCAACACCCCATCTCGGGCCCATCCTTCCAAAGCACCAAGTTGCTTCTACTCTACCATACATCTCGCTAACACAAGGGCCGTACCGGTAGGTGCAAGGAGATATGAATTTTGTTCCGTGTTTATGTGATATATTACAAGTACTGTACATAATGAGGTGCTTAAGTTACTTAAGGTGCTTGATTTCAGTTACATGTTTATTGTATTAACAACTCCAGATATACTTACTCTATATTAGCTATACAAACAGCGAGATTGGTTACATTAGGTACCCGTGACATTGCAACCTATGTAGAGCTGACCATGCGTGAAGCTTGATAGGAAACTTTTGTTGTATATAGAAAATACCCTTCGCCTTCAAATAAGGTCGTGAGATGATCTTGGCAAAGATCCGAATTCGGGCATATATTGGTAAAAGAGTAGGGTAACCTAATCAGGGCATATATCGGGGTATCCTAATCAGGGCATGTATCGGTAGCGGACGAAGGATATAAGCGTAGAATTTGCGCCTGTGTTTAGAGTTCTGTTTTTTCTATCAATCTATAAGGTTCAGCGAGCATTCAGATTCTCCGAGAAGCACAATTAGTTAGCTGTCTACTAAGCTTCGAATATACACTTACATTCTTCTTTACCCCTCTCAGATCACCACGTCTTCCCCTCGTAACGTTGTAATCTTACAACTTTTTGCGAGTCAATATGAATGGAAGTTCTCCCTCTGTTGGATATAAATTGCATAGTAGCACATCCACATCCAACTTTTAGTTCAAGGCATGATGGAGGAAGTCCGTCATAGTCAAGACTTTGCAAGTATTCAGCAGGAAAAAATTGGATCCTCCTGATGAAACTTCAGCACTGTTGCAGCTGCACCATCTCTCAAATACTCATACGGCTCCCAAGTACCATCATCTGGCCCATATCCCTCCCAAGAAACCAAATACCAGGCTTTTCCTTTTCTCAGCTCACTAGTCCTTATCTTTTCCACATGGTATTCCGTCTCCTCAAAATCAACAGGTGGGGGTGTTGGCGAGTGCCTGCCTTCGATATTGTTCAGGTGGTAGGGTTCCAACAAACTAATATGAAAAACTGGGTGTATTTTGCCAGTACTCAGGGAAAGTTCCAACTCATAGGCATTCCGAACTTCCCACGTAGTTTGTAGTCCAGCTTCTTGGTCGGACGCCCGCACAGTGATAGATCGATTGCTTCTTTGTACCACTGGTGCTATTTGTGCAAAGTCTCCTCCTAGTAGAATTGGAATACTTCCAAATACTTCTGTAACATCTGCACAGTTGGCAAATATCATTGAAACAGCTTCAAAACAGTAGGTAACGGTGTTACATTGGGACTTCATCCCAAATAATTAAGCCTGTTCGACGTATGAGATCTGCAAGCTGCGAATTTGTGGAGATTTTGCAAACAGATAACTCATTAATATCTAAGGGAGTTGCAAGTCGAGGGTGTCCTCCGGGAAGTTTTTTTCTGACGTTCGCGTACCTTTAAAGGATTGGGTTTACACACGGAGCTTAAGCGCCCAACCTCCCGAACCTAAGAAACAAGAACCCTAGCTATGAAGTGTCCGGCTCTCACCAGTTCGACCCACATTCGGCCCACATTCCCCGGGAGTATCCCTTGGGCGGGTGGGCAAGGATGGGAGATTGAAAACACTTTAGTACGTACAGATATCTACTGGTAGCTGTAGTTGCACTGGTATAGTTGGTATTAACGCAAGTAAGGGATAGATCAACCAAACTGGGCTTTGGACTTTGATATCTACCTGGCTCAAATATCTCAAATTGTTTGCTCTCTTACCCTCACATCAGGGTAACCATTTACGGCATACTCTCTAGTTATCTACACCAGAATCTTATCTCCTTAAGAATATACCTTTCGCTTCAACTCTCTCTCTTTAAAATCAATAAATATGCTCTCATTGTTGAAATATCCACAAAAAACGCTGTTCGCCATCTTCCACTTAAGTATACTAAAGTGTCTTCAATCTCCCATCCCTGCCCGCCCGCCCAAGGGAGATATAGGTATACGTACCCTTCAGCCGCCACGCCCACATTTCCCGACCATCGTCCCCTTATAATAAAAACACAAAAGAAGGGGCGTGGTGGCGGTTTTCTTTTGGGAGATGGTCGGGTAATGAGGGCGTGGTGGCTGAAGAGTGCGGAATTATTTTTTCGGGAATGGGTCGAAGTGGGGACGTGGTGGTGGCGAGCCGGATAGGCGAAAGCAGCTGGGCACAGAAGCGGGACCCAGGTGTGAGATGGGTGTACGGACGCTTCTATCTTTCGGGGTTTTTTGTTTTCATAGGTTCGGAAGGCTGGGCGTTTAAGCAGCATGCTTTAAAGGTGCGGGAACGGGCCTCCCTTCGGGGGAAAGGCGTATGTATAGACTCAAAAAAAAAAAGAGAGAATAACTGGTTCATCCTATTACCCTCAACTCACTTCCCACGCAACATCCTCAATTCCATTCCTATTGGGATCGGGCTCAACATATCAACTCGAGCTACTTGAAAAAAATAATTCCGTTTTCAATACCCCTATCCCGAAACAAACAGAACGCCACCATATGCCCCACCCTATGACTGTATAATCGAAAGAAACATACAAATTGAGCAAGCAAACGGTAAACAAGATATTGTGCCACAATGCACCCAACCCACGCAAAGCAAATCTCGCAAGTAAATCCGGCGAACGAAAAATGAACACCCTACAATGCATCTCCTCCATCCATCTATTCCCTATCTCAGCTTGAATTACCCCAATTCTTACCTTCTCACACTAACCTCCCTTAAAAATCACTCTCCTCCTCCAAATCCTGTACTTCCCCCTTCACTTTCTCAATCTCCTCCTCTAGCTCTTTCAAACTCCTCTCCAATACCCCCACCTCCTCAAACCTCCTACATCTCTTCGCCTCTCCCACCATCCCCTCAACCAAAAACTTCTGTTCCTCCAACACCATCAGCTGCTCTTTCAGCCTCTTCTCCTCCGCGTCCTTCTCCATTTCCCTATCTCCCTCTCCCCCTGTACTACCATTAACCCCTACCCCCGAAATACTGCTTGCTCCACTCGTCACTCCACTTCCCATTTCCAGAATCATCCCTGCCGCTCCCCCCTTCCTCGCCTCCTTCCTCTTCTCCATGACCTTCGGCAGTGCCTTCAACGGCAACATATGCATCTGCAAAAACCCCGCCGCCTTCACATAAACATTCCTCCGGAGGACCTTCTGAGTCTGCGTTTTCGCTTCCAATGTCAAAACCCTCTTTGCTGCATTCTCATACTGACTAAACGCATCTAACAACCTCTTTCTCATCTTAGCCGCCTCCGAAATCTGCGCTTGACTGGGGGTAAAATGCGGATTTTGTAGAATCGCAAGTAGATTCTGGAATCTCGGCATCATTGCTTGGATCCCTTGCTCAAATTGGACGAGGGAGGAATATGCTTTCGCGTCAGGAGGGAGGTGGGAGACATCTGCTGCGAAATCTTTTTTGGAAAAGACAGTGAATTTACATTCTTTGCATATTCGCACATCGATGGAGATGCTGTTTGTGTGTTTTTCCGATAGGTTTGGGTTTACTTTCCTAATATCAACATCGGTCCTATAACTCTGTTGGAGAGAAGAAACTTACCATTCGTCACCTCCAATCCAACCTCACTCGAGCACTCCGTCCTCGAATCCCCACATACCACCTTTCCGCATAGCCTACAATGATGTTTCCGTATCCCTAATTTCGAAAACGTCTGTTTACAATACGGACAGTTCATGACATCGGCATCATCCTCCCATGCTATCACTTTTTGCTCCAATTGGCGCCTCTGGCTCTTGAGTATCCCTACCCGCCAGAGGAAACTTCCGCTGGAGGTGTCAGCTTCGGGTGAACTTGTAAGGAGCTGGGTAAGTTTCGTTAGACGTTTTTCTAGCCGAGTAACTTCCAGATAGACCCTATCGACGGTTTTCCGGCGAGTAGCAAAGAATGCCTGAGTATTATCGCGGACAGGGGCTGTAGATAGTGTTAGTCTATTGTCCTAATGAAATAAGTAGGTGAGTATACCATTGTGGTCGTTATAACCCTCCCGTGATTTAAAGCAGGTCTCACATACTCGACACCAGAATCCTCTCACCGGCTCATGCTGTGCCGACCTTGACAGCTTAATCTGGTACATTGTATGCTCTTCACAAAACAATTTCCCGCATTTTCGACCTATACTCCCACGGTATTAGCTCCACCCTGACCCTAGGGAGCCAAAACTCACAATTCACACACCCATTCACAACCCCCAGCGGCCTTCTACACGCTGGCTCCAAGCAGAAATCATTGGCGCTTGTCTTCTGCCAATGGGCTCTCGTGACCAACTCATCTGAGTCTCGGAAATCTTGCTGTGGCCGTGGTGCCCCTGGAACGGAGTTTCCTCCTCCACCATTACCAAACACTGCTAGCCCATTTGGTGGCGGTGGGGAAGTAAAAGTAGCGTTTGATTCAAACATATCCAGGCCTTTGAGTTTCTGGTTAAGAACGGTAACAGGTTGGAATTGTTGCTTAGCCTTGAGTACCCGTTTCCGGAACCAAGTTTTTACGTCGTCCTTTTCTTCTTCCTCGACTTCACGATGGACATCATCAAGATGCCTAGGGATTGGTGTATGTTAGTTTATGCTGGTCTGAGTAAATATCATGCCAATGTGTAAGGGTCACACCGTACTGATTCAACTGTGGCAACGTAACCTACCCAACCCCAATCCAAGTATTAGCTCTCCCATCTCAACTTCCAGCTCAGATCAACAAAGCACTCACCATCTGCTCACTGCAAATCGGACACATCATCGTCCCCCCCGCGTCTGCCTCTGTCTGTGGCGACGACCC
>Ga0307514_10002178_pt1 | contig 21064 bp, 15 predicted proteins | sample 16_EM_MG_FD_203088 | JGI IMG/M metagenome (GOLD analysis project Ga0307514, IMG submission 203088) | Populus trichocarpa ectomycorrhiza microbial communities from riparian zone in the Pacific Northwest, United States - 16_EM | ecosystem: Host-associated > Plants > Roots > Unclassified | place...
AAAGTTACCATGCGCTGAAGGCGCTGCCCATAACGACTGGCTCCGGCAGCATGAGGATCATTGTTTGCAAGATACACGAGTAGAGCTCCGTAAGCAGATTATGGACTGGTGTGACGACCCGAACAGCAAATGTATCTTCTGGCTGAACGGAATGGCTGGAACTGGCAAATCCACAATTTCTCGCACAATTGCCGGGGAGCTTGCAGAAAAGAAAAGACTTGCCGCAAGTTTCTTTTTTACACGAGGCAAAAGGGATATCAGTCACTCTCGCATGTTTTTCACAACTATTGCCGCCCAGCTTGCCAACAGTCTACCAGTACTCCGGATATCCATCTCATACGCCATTGATAACAATCCTGACATCTTTAAACAAGGATTACGGGAACAATGGAATCAACTCATTCTTAATCCCTTAAAGAATGCCCCTACTCAATCAATTCAGCTGGTTTTAGTAATCGACGCACTCGATGAATGTGACAGCATGCAAGATATCCAATTAATCCTCCTACTACTTGCAGAAGCCAAAGACCTCGAGACAGTTCGGATCAGGATTTTCCTGACCAGCAGACCTGAAATCCCCATATTTGATGGATTTCGACAGTTGTCTGGCGAGGCGTATCAGGATTTTATACTCCATAATATCCCGCTTGATACAGTTAGCGCAGATATATCTACTTTCTTTCGACAAAAGTTGTCGCCACTGAAAGCCAAACATGGGTTGGGGACACCATGGCCAGATGAGCGAATTATTGCACAGTTGGTCGAAAGAGCAGCTGGGCTGTTTATCTATGCTGCAACAACCCTTCGATTCATTCAACACGGCATAGATGATCCTGAAGAACAACTCTCTTTAGTTCTGAGTGCAACCAAGTCATCCCTGTCGGCAACAAAGGATCTTGATGGCATATATACAACAGTGCTCCACTCAGTTCTTGGAAAACGGGATTATCAAGAGTGTGAAGAATTAGCATGACGGTTCAGACAGGTGGTTGGATCCATTGTGGTAATGTTCAATACTATGCCAGCTAGAAATCTAGCACAATTGCTTCCAATACCATTCAAAACGGTTTCCAGAACTTTGGACTCTTTGCGTTCTGTCCTCAGTGTCCCAGAAAACGAAAGCCAGCCCGTCCGATTATTTCACCTATCTTTCCGTGACTTCCTACGGGATTCTCAAAGATGCATTGACCCCCAATTCCACATCGATGAGAAAGAGAGACATGCCAGTCTATTTCAAAAATGTATGTTGCATATATCTCAGCTTCAGGAAAATATATGCAATCTGTGGGGACCAGGAATTTTGATTACCGAGATTCCCAACGATACAATACAAAAAAGTATTCCACCACACGTTCAATATGCATGTCGTTACTGGCTTGATCACTGGCGACTTGGGAATCCAGTGGAGGAAGACATCGAGATTTTTCGGCAATTTCTTGAGCAAGACTTTCTTCACTGGTTGGAGGGACTTAGCTTGATCGGAGAGATATCAAATGGAGCTCATATGATAATAAATCTAGAGGAAATACTATCTGTAAGTTACAATGCTCATTAGTTTGTACAGAGAATAGTACTGACTTGAAAACAGGCACAATTTGGAGACTATGATCCAGGATTGTTAGAACTTGCATATGATGCCAAACGATTTGTATTACAGATGGGGTCAATTATTGAAATGGCCCCTCTTCAGGTCTACTATTCGGGACTTTTATTTACTCCAATGTCAAGCCTGATTCGAGTAAGATACTTAAATATCGCTTGGGTTACTATGGAACCCAAAGTGGCAGATGTGTGGAGCTCATTGATACACACGCTCAAAGGTCATACTGATATTGTCAATTCGGCTGTGTTTTCACCCGATGGAAAGCTTGTTGCGTCTGCATCCTGGGACAATACGGTCAGATTGTGGGATACAACAGGCAAGCAATGTGGAGTTTTGGAAGGTCATACCAAGGAGATCAACTCGATTGTGTTTTCACCTAATGGAAAGCTTGTTGCCTCTGCATCCAACGACAAAACGGTCCGATTATGGGATACATCAACACGAACGCAATGTGGAGTTTTGGGAGGTCATACCAGTTTTGTCTATTCAGCTGTGTTTTCACCCGATGGAAAGCTTGTTGCCTCTGCATCCTGGGACAAAACGGCCAGATTATGGGATACATCAACAGGGAAGCAATGTGGAGTTTTGGAAGGTCATACCAGTTGGGTCACTTCGGCCGTGTTTTCACCGGATGGAAAGCTTGTTGCCTCCGCATCCAACGACAACACGGTCAGATTATGGGGTACATCAACAGGAAAGCAATGTGGAGTTTTGGGAGGTCATACCAAGAAGATCAACTCGATTGTGTTTTCACCTGATGGAAAGCTTGTTGCCTCTGCATCCAACGACGAAACGGTCCGATTATGGGATACATCAACAGGAAAGCAATGTGGAGTTTTGGGAGGTCATACCAAGAAGAACAACTCGATTGTGTTTTCACCTGATGGAAAGCTTGTTGCATCTGCATCCAACGACGAAACGGTCCGATTATGGGATACGTCAACAGGAACGCAATGTGGAGTTTTGGGAGGTTATACCAGTTTTGTCTATTCAGCTGTGTTTTCACCCGATGGAAAGCTTGTTGCCTCTGCATCCAGGGACAAAACGGTCAGATTATGGGATACATCAACAGGAAAACAATGTGGAGTTTTGGAAGGTCATACCAGTCAGGTCAATTCGGCTGTGTTTTCACCCAATGGCAAGCTTGTTGCCTCTGCATCCTTTGACAAAACGGCCAGATTATGGGATACATCAACAGGAAAGGAATGTGGAGTTTTGGAAGGTCATACCAATCGGGTCAATTCGGCTGTGCTTTCACCCAATGGAAAGCTTGTTGCCTCTGCATCCAATGACGGCACGGTCAGATTATGGGATACTTCAACAGGAAAGCAATGTCGAGTTTTGGAAGGTCATACCGATTGGGTCAATTCGGCTGTGTTTTTACCCAATGGAAAGCTTGTTGCTTCTGCATCCAACGACAAAACGGCCAGATTATGGGATACATCAACAGGAAAGCAGTGTGGAGTTTTGGAAGGTCATACCGACTGGATCTATTCGGCTGTGTTTTTACCCAATGGAAAGCTTGTTGCATCTGCATCCCACGACAAAACTGTCAGATTATGGGATACATCAACAGGAAAGGAATGTGGAGTTTTGAAAGGTCATATTGATGGGGTCAGATCGGCTGTGTTTTCACCAGATGGAAAGCTTGTTGCCTCTGCATCCTTCGACAGAACGGTCCGATTATGGGATACATCAACAGGGAAGCAGTGTGGCGTTTTGGAAGGTCATACCGATTGGGTCAGATCGGCTGTGTTTTCACCGGATGGAAAGCTTGTTGCCTCTGTATCCGGCGACGAAACAGTCAGATTATGGGATACTACAAAAAAAAACACCATACAAATCATTGAAACTCATGACAGAATCAAGATTACGAAGTTTTCCAATGACGGAATGCACCTACATACGAGTCACGGCGTACTGCAACTTAAGTCATCTCTTCACAGCGGCGGCAATCGGAAACTACCACACACGTTAACTCATTCCCTGTATGTTACTGATCAATGGATCACATGCAACACGAAGAAATTACTGTGGCTTCCTGCTGAATACCGACTATCCTGCTCTGCAGTAAATGACACTGCCAACCTTCTTGTCATTGGAACTACCTCCTGTAGAGTTATTTTTATATCTTTTGATTTTACCGCTCTCCCGGCTGCGTATCTCCACCCACCTGTTGCTGTCATAGCAGGTAAGGGCTTCCTTGCACTTGTTGGCTATTAAAGGCTTTCATGGACTAATTCACTGGTTGATATATTTCAGGTGCAAGTTAAATCCATGGAACCACAATTTGGGTATGGTAGGCCGGGCATTGGATGTTGATGTGTGCTTTTGTGATGATTTGTATATGAGCAACACAGGGATTAAAGTTTTCTACGTCAGAGGTGGGGGGAAGAGGACGATGAAAGAAGTATCATGTCACAAATTTCCTTAGTTCTTCACTCTGTAGTTACATAGCTCTATTTGTACCTCAACCCTAGAGCCAGAATTCCCATTCCACGAGCAAGAATATTTACTACCTTTCCCGCGCTCGAGGCCTGGGTCATCCATCCATCTGCCCATCCAGGGAAGAATAAACTACTGACTCTCCCGAGCCAAAACATAAAATATCAAAACGAGTTACCCCAGTTTCGGGGGAGGGGAGGCCCAGGCTTCTTTCTACTTTGAGGGTGAATCATCAATACTGGAGCTTTCACTTTGAAACTGGAGCATTCAGAAATGGATGGATGGATACCCGACAACCCTGCTCTTTAGCCTACCTAGCCTACATACCCAGTAATATTTGAGCCGATCCATTTTTTTGCCTCTACCTGAACCAGCGACGTAGGCTCCACCACATGGTTACCCTCACATCCCACCAAAATTACCCCAATACCCAATTACCCCCCCCGTGCCCACACCCCTCTATGCCCCCTGTAGGCCTAATACCCCACTACTGAGTTCACGGCCATTTGTAGACCTCAACCAAGCATCTATATCTATCGATATCAAATGAACATGCAAAACGACAAACATGCAAAATAGAGCCAACTAGTACGCGGGTACGGACCTCCGCAAAATAGTCACACCCTCATTAAACCACATCCTCCCCTCTCCATCTATCATCATATACTGTTTACCTAACCTAACCTAACCCAACCTAACCCAACCTAACGTAACCTAACCTGCCCCAGCAAGACAAGCCTCTTCAGCCAATTCCTCACATGCATATGTCTATCTACAGTATCTATGATAGCATCACTAGGCGACATTTGCAGTGTCACCTAGTGGGTTATACTGTACATATAATATAAGTGGTGGGCTAATAAGAAGAAGGCTCACACACATGGAGAAGCATTGTGAGCCTACTACCAATGGTGGGTGGGGTGAGGGGGGTCAGGATTGGGGTTGGGCTTGAGAGGTACACACACAACAAATCGGGAGGATTTGATTAATCAGATTCCACGCCACGCCAGCACTCGAAATTGACCCATTTTGCGGAGGTTCCCAAGTACCCAATACTAGTATTGGCCTCCCATTCAACTACCATTTTGCATGCTCATCATTTTAATATTCATTTGATATCGATATAAATGCTTGGTTGAGGTCCCCTACCTATGCGCATGTATACCCCCGCCCCAGCGGAACAAGCAAGTCACGTGCACGAATGGAGTCACAATTGGAAGACCAAAGAGCTGGGGAATCCGCTGGAGAGAAAAAAGGGACAGAGCACTAGATCCACAACATAGAAGTCTATATATAGGTAGCGAACTCTGAATATATTCCGCTTTTACATCTTTACCAAAATTATTGGGTATTGGGTGGGATATGAGGGTAACCATGTTGTAGAGCGCCATAGCCAAGTGGGTATATAGCTGGTATCCGCATGAGCATGACACATCACGGGATATGGCTGGATCCCTCCTGCAAGGGGGTCGTGGGTGTCCAAGGGCACATGGAATCGAACTAGAGCCCTCCATTGATACATAACCAAAGTCGTAAAGTTACTTAACTGAGTCGTAAAGTATTTCTTAACAGCCAGGGAGCATGCTAAGGAGGTGAAGTACACACTGACCAAATGGGCCTTGGGGGGGAGCCTCGGAAAAGACTAGAGTGTATGGCCACATCACAGTTATCATAGCAGAAATAAACTCTCGTTAAGCACAGCCATATTTTCTAGTTTCGGAAACTCCAGTTAACCATCCTATCATAGGCACTATATATTTCTATAATTTGGTAAACGCCCTCCAGCTTGTATTCCAGCTCTGTTGCAATAGGCTTCTTCTCACGGCCACTTTCTGAGATATTAATTATTTTGAGTTCGAATTAATGTAGGGCATAACCATAGACCGTTTGTAAGTGTAAGGTATAATTAGAGACCTACCGTAGAATCTTGCCTATAAGAACGGTTAAGTACTCGAGTATAAGTTGCACCTTACCCGGATCCCCCAGATCCCCGTAAGTAAGAAACAGGGAAGATTTCTCTAGCGCAAATAGGAATGATATGAAGGGAAATAGTGGTACTTCCAAGCTGAACAGAATTCCATACCAGTTATTCAGTACAACCAACCTTATGATTCGACCGGGTCGTATCCAAGCAAATGAAGAGTGGAAAGATTGTCGGGAGGATATACAGAGTACATAATCAGCGGCAGAATCAGGAGTTTCTCTAGATCTACTCTCCTATCAAGAGTGATTTACTACATTACGGGAGTGGAATATTAAAGCTGGCACCCATCGATATCAATATGACCGAGCTCAAATTATCTATCATTTCCTTTGCGAAGCAATATGCTTCCCCTCGCTTGTTTGCTAATGGTACCATAGGTGAGTTTGCTATCCTCTAATATGTAAAAATTACAAGGTTATGAGTACGGGGAATTGTGGAAGTGGTAGAAGCAGAGAGTATATTGCGTGGAGCTATCGTAGAGTTCGCTATAGGCTTGTATGCTATGAATCTAGTGCTCTAAAGAACGGAATACATAAGGAAAACCCAACGCTTTTATCCCAAAGCCTTTTCCACGACTTTCCTGAGGTGGTACCCTTGTATGTCCCTATGTTCACGAGTTTCCTGTTGTGGATTCCTGCAACCCCGTGACGCCAAGGCGAGAGTATTCACAACATAATACAGTGCCTGGCTAATAATCAAATAGGGGCCGAGCTCTGATATTTTTTTGGATGACATTATTTGTGGGAATTACCCTGAACGCCTCCCTGACGGAAACAAGGGTGGTTAGACGCTAACACCCGAAATAGTGAAAAACTGGTATAAGTAACGGATCTGGGTAAAACTGATCTCGTGCCCAGACTCTTCTAAAGAAGAGCATTCATACTTTCCTGAGCTACACAATAAGTTCCTGTCCTATAACTTAGTAGCGAATATATACAGTACTTATACATCCTCCGTACAAATCTCCAACACGTCTCCCCTCATAACTTGTAATCTTACATTATTCGCCAGTATACCGGCACTGGATTGACAAGTTTTGACAGGTCCTTATACCTCAAGAGCGTGTTGATATCCACCTATTTTGTGCTCAGATATCAACTCTTCTGCATTGGCCCAGAGTCACGAACGACAGTCTGGGTACGAGAAAGCGACATGGACCCAGTAGTTGCGGTACCTAGCTTCCGGATTTTACCACAGGTTAAAGGTGCTCATGTAATGTCATGTGAAAGCAAAAGCAGAGGATAGAAACGGATTAGGCTTCGTGTGAAAAAACATCTCATACTTTACTATATATAGTCTCATTCCTGTCAAGGTAGCTACAATTGGAATTAAGAAACATAGTACGAGTACTCCAAGTATGAACTTGACTTATTAAATATATGTACCTCTATCCTTGATGCTGTATTAAACTTGTGCTGTACTCTTGCAGTCACAGTTCAGGAGTGAACCCACTGCTCATGACATTTAACACTCGGAAGCTATCATCAATCATAGCACATATACCGTAGAATCTCGCCTATAAGAAAAGTTTCCTAACCAATAGCAAAAGCGAAGTCCCTCAAAATTTAGTTTCTTATATTCGGGGTGTTCTTATACACGAGGCCTGTTCAGCCAAGCTATATACATGATAAAAATCAATCAACAATCTCTTCATCCCACGTGCAAGAGCCATACCACATGCGAGAAAACTTAAATGGATATCTAATAATGACATTAATAACAGGATTGTCATGTACAATCATACCGCTTCATGGATCAGTAGATACAGGATCAGGGTAGAGCTCCCGATATAACTTCGGCTCTTTAACCAAGAACCAGGCTCTACGGATTTTTCCTCCCAGCCCCCGCAACTCCAAAAAAACACTCATGAAGCTTCTTTCCAAGGTCTGGCAACTTTGCAGGCCTACCTTTTGAGCCTTCAAGCCAGAGCTGCAAAATATTATTCTCACTACATTCCCAATGTAGCAACATCTTCCCTGTAATGCCTATTACCTTTGCCGCTTTGTATTTACTCATAAGTGGTGTATTTTCTACAGATATCACGGACGCCCCGGGTGTAGCCTGCGCCGATCTTGCCCAGAAGCCCTAGCAAAAGATGCAGCATATTCTATTACCCTAGCGTTACTCTGACCGATATCAGTAGATGACACAAGAGCACTCGAATGATTTAATTATGCGCATGCCAGTGGACTGCTTGTAGTCTGGATGTGCAGCACACATACGATTGGCCCTACTATGAGCTTTTCTATGAGCTTTTACATGCTCCTTGCCATGAGATTTTCCATGGGCCTTTCCATGGACTTTTGCATGCTCTCGACTGGTATTTGGCTGACATACTAAGTATTATCTTAACTGATATAGTAGCTAGTATATTGACTGGTACCTTCACTAGTCATTAAATGGCTGGGCGCATGGACTGGAGAATTGACGAGCATATGGACTGGCGAGTTGACTAGAATCTGACTAGGGAATTGACGGGTATAGGTGAGCATATAGACTGGTGAAGAGACTGGAATATTGACTGGCATATAGACTAGTTTACCGGCTGGCCTATGAACCAGTGAACTGAGTGGCAAATTGACTGGAATATTGACTGGAATATTGACTGGAGTATTGACAGGCGGATTGACTGGTATATTAACTGGTACTGGCTAGTATATGGACTGGTTTACAGGCTAGTATATGGGCTGGCATATCGGGTGGCATATTGACTGGTAAGTGGACTGGTAACGGCTGGTATATGGACTGGTAAATTGACTGGAATATTGACTGGGATATTAACTGGTACCGGCTGGCATATGAATAGGCGAATTGACTGGCAGTACTGGAACATAGCCTTGATATATACAGTCAATTATTCAGTCAATATGCCACTCAATTTTCCAGTCCACACTGCCATTAATTCTCCAGCCCATATGCCAGTTAATTTGCCCGTCAATTCACCAGTCTATATTGCAACATACATTTTCGAAATAGACTACTGTAGTATGTCTCTCTTTCTCATCTATCTGGAATCGAGAATCACTGCACCTCTGAGAATCCTGTAGGAAGTCACGGAAGGATAAGTGAAACAATCGGACAGGCTGGCTTTCGTTTTGTGGGACATTAAGTACAGAACGCAAAGAGTTCAAAATTCTTGAAGCCCTGTTGAATGGTATTTGAAGTAGCTGTGCTAGATTTCTAGCCGGCATAGTATTGAACATTACCACAATGGATCCAACTACCTGTCTAAACCGTCCTGCTAATTGTTCACACTCTTGAGAACCCCGATTTCCAAGAACTGAGTGCTGGAGGAGTGTTGTATATATGCCATCAAGGTGCTCGGTTGCCGACGGGCATGACTTGATTGCACTAAGAACTAAAGAGAGTTGCTCTTCAGGACCATCTATGCCATCTTCAATAAATCGAAGTGTTGTTGCAGCATAGATAAACAGCCCCGCTGCCCTTTCCACCAATTGCTCAATAACTAGCTCATCTGGCCATGGTGTCCCCAGCCCATGTTTGGCTTTCAGTGGCGACAACTTTTGCCGAAAGAAAGTAGATATATCTGCATTAACTGTATCAAGTGGGATATTATGGAGTATAAAATCCTGATATGCCTCCCCAGGCAACTGGCGAAATCCATCGCGCTTCCTGCTCCAGGTCACGTTTCTCCATCGTATGGAATTCCTGAGGTTCTATTAGTCTCCCCTCCTCTTTGCATCGCTTCTCCCACCATTTCTCCATCTCCTTCTGCTGTGGTAGCGTATCCTTCCACTCTTTCAAGCCGCTGCTCTCTTCCACCTTTGGTGCTACCCCCGCCTTTGGGATCATGTACGGTATCTCCAGGCTGTCGTCTCCAGTATCCCCTGCTAGGAGTTCCGTGTTGCTCTTTTGCCCTACTAGCTGATACACCCGTCAATATTCCAGCCAGTCACAGTTAATATGCCAGCGGTGTTCGGGGAGCTGCGGTAAAGGATGTCATTCTCCGATGTATGTATCCATCGTAGCGGAACAAATAAAGACAAGAAGCGGTCAGGGCTAAGTGGTAGCGACCTCACTAAGTTATCGTAGCATAATAAACCTATATCACAGTCAATGTACCATAGCCAGCCGACATGCTACGCAATTTTGCTAGTCAGTAGACCGCCACCTGGTAGGTATGCCGGTGCCAGTCAATATACACTAGCCTATGGACTAGTCCATATACCAGTCGGTCCAGCTAATGTATTAGCCAATATACTCCTTTATTGCAATTGACTTACCTAGACTACCCTTAAGGTTATGCCAGCCACTACCTCAGTACCAATTTGCCGTCAATGTCTCTCAACTCTCTACAAGAACCAGAGGTGGTGTTGATTTCCTTATGTACAGTTAGACCTTGCTATACCGGACGACGGAAATCCAGCACTTTTTGTCCAGTATAGCAAGGTTCCGGTATAAGAGTAGGTAACACAAGGCGCATCCACTGTTCATCTTTATGGCAGCCTATCATTGTACTGATGCCTCTGTTAAAGTCGATGATTGGTGGTCACTGGCAGTTGTTGATCATGGAAGCAACTCGTCTGGATCCAGTCTCTTCATTCTCACAAAAGACATGCCAATTGTGATTAACCAAAATCTTTATACGTCTCTCAGGATAGTTAATGGCAAACAAGCGACCGCTGTGGATTTTGCGCTTGATAAACCAGCCAATGTTTACTCTTTCGGTTATAAGAGAGAGGTGGGTATTTTCAAACCATGGTTCTATGATGCCCAAATGCCCCTCTCACAGGCGCAAGATGATAAATCCACATGAATTTTCTAAGGCACAATATGGATTATAGATTCTCCACCAAAGTTTCTGCTTGTTAAGGTTGCAAATCATAAGTTTGCACCAGTTGGCAGCTTAGCCCCTGAACTGATGCCATTGTTTCCAACCTCCTTTTCCATCAACGTTCATGCTCCTGAGGCTCTTGCATGAGCGCGCAATTCGATGTGCCGCCGGAAAATCCCTTGCTGTACTGCGTTTGTGATTACAGATTACAGGTCGCAAGTTAGAACCTTCAGCAATGTCATATTAGATCTTGAGCCCCCGAATCCTAGGGGTATGCGTGGGGGATATCACGCCGTCTATGTCTCACTGTCAAGGTGTCGCTCTAGCTTTGGCTTGTCCTTACTTCGTGCTTTCCCTCATGCGATTTTCTTTGCAAAGCCGGATAATGCCTTACAGGCAGAATGGACACATCTGGAGGCTTTGGAAATAGAAACATCAGCAGTGAACTATGAGGCTCTGCTAGCAGCATATTAAGCATTATCTCATTAACTAACACATTTGTTGATGCATTTGGGAGACAGTGTTTCGTCGTGAAGTTTTTTCACCAGTTGCGTTGTTTTCCAGACTATTGTTTCCGCTGTATGACAGGGCCGTATATCGGCAAGGTTGTTGTCTTCTGTTTCTGATTTTGTCCCTCACGCTGCACAATGTAATGGAGGTCCATTGGTCAGTACTTCTGACAGTCTTTCTTCATGATTATGTTTAGAAGTAGTAGTTATCTGCGCTTGTGATTAAGACCTAATGGTTTTTCCTATCGTATCATGTCCCTATCATAAACGTGTGCTGTGCTGTATTGCAAGCGCAACATTAGCGTTTTGAGCCATTCCTAATTAGGCAACTCTATTTCCGTTTTGAGCGACACGCTAAGCCTCTCACAGTAATTTTCTGGCCGGGGTTCCCTAACACGTAGTACATACCCCCTTCGCTACGCTTCTGGGCATTCTCTCATACAAAATGTTCCTTCTTCCTACCCTTATAACTTTCTCAATTTTTTTTTTCCCTTTTAAGAGCGAAGCCTTATTCTACACCCCTAGTTCTATTAGTTTACGCTTTAATTTAATGTTCTAAATATGTGGTGGTTGTTGAGATAGAAAACTTCGTCGGACCTGCAATTTGATGTTGCCGGCACCATAGACACCAATGGTATACCATATATATGTCGCACACAGGGATCAAATCAACAATTGTGCTCCTGGTAAATTCTTCAGGGCCAATAAACTAAACATCAAACTGTAGCGGCTGAGACTCATATCAGAGTAAGTAACCATTTAATTGTACCCTTCCCTTTGCCCCAGCGTCTCTCAGGGAATCCTCCATTCGCACTGTTGGACAGAGGACAAAACGTGATCACTGGGTGCCAGGTTTGCCTAGACACCGATGGTATACTGTACACCAACAGACACGAGAACAGCCAGATTCATGTATAAGAAGTACTTGCTAGATAGAACAGTTAAAGCAAGAAAGACATACAATACACTCGTATTCACACCTCATACTGTGAGCCACCTCTCTGCTACGTTGAAGCGCTGCTTCGCTGGGCGCATAGCTGGAAACGCTGCATAACCTGCATACCCTATACTCCCAATAAGGTTGAGATCCTTCCGTACAGACTTCAAAAAAAATATAAAAAAATAAATAAGATTGAGATAAGAATGTGCATTTACCACTGTTCTCGTGCATTGTCATGGCGGCAGCGCAGGTTTAGAGTCTGGGCACGAGAACAATTTACCACCACATAATTACAGACAGGTGTTTCTCAACAACACAACGTGGTCTCTTATTGGACAGATTATTGAGCTGCTTATATTTACGTGCTACTCGAGATGAACCAACATCTTCAAATTCCATGATATTAGGGATGATCTATGATCTGGAGCTGGATGCCTATGTCGGGTATATTGGAATTTTGTGGTATGTAGTCGTTTTTTTGATGACGAATGGTGCTGAAGTCAATTTCAAGGCCACCAGGGCGGGTGCGCTAGCAACATTTAACCTACTTGAACAATTTATCAAGTTTACCCTGAAGCGCAGCTCAGCAGGCTAGCTAGGTACGATACCTATGAGAGTGAATAGAACTTTCCTAGCAGCTATAGAAGGCGGGGCAGGGACTGGCCCGTGGGGGAGAGAGAGGCCACCCGGTCTACCGGGAGCTGCAGTCCATCGCCATATTCTATATAGGATGAATACGATTAATGATTCTTTAAATAAAAAAATAAAATAAAAAAAGCTATACGGAGTAGAAGGCGATAATTTCTTTCCCCGCAGCATAATTATTTTAGCGCGTAGGTAGATAAGAGACTGGGACTGAGAACAGAGCTGGAGGTGATCTCGTGCCCAGACCTCTTTATCTACCTACGCTAAGAAATCAGTACATACAACTTAGGTAAGCAGTGCAACAGGTGTAGAAACCACGGAGGCTATATAAGAGCCAATATGGTATAGTACGGTGCAACCCTATATATCATAAGAAATTGGACTGCGGGATCCTGTCACCTGACCTGTATACCAATGTAAACAACACATCACACACACACACACACACACAAAACAAACGACACGCAACACAACGTCACACACAACACAACACAACGACAACACCGTCCCTTTGATCGTGATATTTACATATAAAACCATGACCGAAGTACTAGGTGCAGTCGCAAGCGCGGTGACTGTGGTTGAAGCCGCTGGCAAGGTCTGGTCGACTTGCTGGAAATACTATCAGGTGAGAATTCCCCCCAGAAATTTGAGCCACAATCAGTAGTTAATAATTTTATATGGAGTTAGGATGCTAAGAATGCCCGATCCGAGATGAATGACCTTATGATTAGCATTATGGCTCTCCAAACTGCATATCAGCAAGTTAAAAACTTGACGGGAGGTCCTGGTGCCAGCAAGCTGATTGCATTGAAGCCACTCCTCGAAAGTAGCTCTTTGGAACTTGAAAAGGAGTTTGACCGAATTCTTCAGATTTTACAGCCAGGGCTGGGGCAAAGGGCGAGGAGGAGAGTGCTGAGACAGAGGTTGAAGTGGCCATTTCAAAAGGCGGATGTGGAACAATTTCTGCAGTTACTTGAGCGGCATAAATCAACTTTGATTTTTGCCATGAATTCGGACCAGATGTAAGAGCCTATCTACTTCTTCCTCGTACCTCGACTGAAGTCATAGCATATACTAATATCTATGGATTATCATTACTAGGACGGCTGTTATTCGAATTGACAATCGAGTTGAGAAAATTGACAATGGAGTTGAGAAAATTGACAATCGAGTCGAGAAAATTGACAATCGAGTTGAGAAAATTGACAATCGAGTTGAGGAAATTGACAATCGAGTTGAGGAAATTGACAATCGAGTTGAGGAAAGTGACCACCCACATAAAGTCGCACAGTACTAGTAATAATTGATGGTAGTTATACAGTCAGAACACCAACGGACAAATATTGCAAAGTTACCATGCGCTGAAGGTGCTGCCCATAACGACTGGCTCCGCCAACATGAGGATCATTGTTTGCAAGATACGCGAGTAGAGCTCCGTAAGCAGATTATGGACTGGTGTGACGACTCGAACAGCAAATGCATCTTTTGGCTGAACGGAATGGCTGGGACTGGCAAATCCACAATTTCTCGTACAATTGCTCAGGAGCTTGCAGAAAAGAAAAGGCTTGCGGCGAGTTTCTTTTTTACACGAGGCAAAAGGGATATCAGTCACTCTCGCATGTTCTTCACTACGATTGCCGCCCAGCTTGCCAACAGTCTACCAGTACTCCGGATATCCATCTCACATGCCATCGACAACAATCCTGACATCTTTAAGCAAGGATTACGGGAACAATGGAATCAACTCATTCTTAACCCTTTAAAGGATGCCCCTACTCAATCAATTCAGCTGGTTGTAGTAATCGACGCACTCGATGAATGTGACAACATGCAAGATATCCAATTAATCCTCCTACTACTTGCAGAAGCCAAAGACCTCGAGACAGTTCGGATTAAGATTTTCCTGACCAGCAGACCTGAAATTCCCATCTTTGATGGATTCCGCCGGTTGTCTGGCGAGGCGTATCAGGATTTTATACTCCATAATATCCCACTTGAGACAGTTAGTGCAGATATATCTACTTTCTTTCGCCAAAAGTTGTCGCCACTGAAAGCAGGACATGGGTTGGGGACACCATGGCCAGATGAGCTAGTTATTGCACAATTGGTGGAAAGGGCAGCTGGGCTGTTTATCTATGCTGCAACAACGCTTCGATTTATTCAAGATGGCATAGATGGTCCTGAAGAGCAACTCTCTTTAGTTCTGAGTGCAACCAAGTCATCCCTGTCGGCAACAAAGCACCTTGATGGCATTTATGCAACAGTACTCCACTCAGTTCTTGGAAAACGGGATTATCAAGAGTGTGAAGAATTAGCAGGACGGTTCAGACAGGTGGTTGGATCCATTGTGGTAATGTTCAATACTATGCCAGCTAGAGATCTAGCACAACTGCTTCAAATACGATTCAAAATGGTTTCCAGAACGTTGGACTCTTTGCGTTCTGTCCTCAATGTCCCAGAAAACGAAAGCCAGCCTGTCCGATTATTTCACCTATCTTTTCGTGACTTCCTACAGGATTCTCAGAGGTGCATTGATTCTCGATTTCACATAGATGAGAAAGAGAGTCATACCAGCCTATTTCGAAAATGTATGTCGCATATTTCTCAGCTTCAGGAAAATATATGCGGTCTTTGGGGGCCAGGAGTGTTGACCACTGAGATTCCCAACGATACGATACAAAAATGCATTCCATCACACGTTCAATACGCATGCCGTTACTGGCTTGATCACTGGCGACTTGGGAATCCAATGGAGGAAGGCATCAAGACTATTCGGCAATTTTTTGAACAACACTTTCTTCACTGGTTGGAGGGACTTAGCTTAATCGGAGAGATATTAAATGGAGCTCATATGATAACAACTCTAGAGGAAATACTATCTGTAAGTTGCAATGCTCATTAGTGTGTACAGAGAATAGTACTGACTTGAAAACAGGCACAATTTGGACACTATGATCCAGGATTGTTAGAACTTGCACATGATGCCAAACGATTTGTGTTAGAGATGGGGTCAATTATTGAAATGGCCCCTCTTCAGGTCTACTATTCAGGACTTTTATTTACTCCAATGTCAAGCCTGATTCGAGTAGGATACTTAAAAAATATCGCTTGGGTTACTGTGGAACCCAAAGTGGCAGATGTGTGGAGCTCATTGATACACACGCTCAAAGGTTATACCGGTTATGGCAGTTCGGCTGTGTTTTCACCCAATGGAAAGCTTGTTGCGTTTACATCCGAGGACAATACGGTCAGATTATGGGATACAACAGGCAAGCAATGTGGAGTTTTGAAAGGTCATACCCATGTTGTCAGTTCAGCTGTGTTTTCACCCAATGGAAAGCTTGTTGCCTCTGCATCCGCCGACAATACGGTCAGATTATGGGATACATCAACAGGAAGGCAATGTGGAGTTTTGGAAGGTCATACTAATTGCGTCAGATCAGCTGTATTTTCACCTGATGGGAAGCTTGTTGCCTCCGCATCCGACGACAAAACGGTCAGATTATGGGATACATCAACAGGAAGGCAATGTGGAGTTTTGGAAGGTCATACCAGTTGGGTCAAGTCTGCTGTGTTTTCACCCAATGGAAAGCTTGTTGCCTCTGCATCCAATGACAAAACGGTCAGATTATGGGATACATCAACAGGAAAACAATGTGGAGTTTTGGGAGGTCATACCGATTGGGTCAGTTCGGCTGTGTTTTCCCCCAATGGAAAGCTGGTTGCATCTGCATCCTGGGACAAAACGGTCAGATTATGGAATTCATCAACAGGAAAGCAATGTGCAGTTTTGGAAGGTCATACCGATAGGGTCAAGTCTGCTGTGTTTTCACCCAATGGAAAGCTTGTTGCCTCTGTATCCGACGACAAAACGGTCAGATTATGGGATTCATCAACAGGAAAGCAATGTGGAGTTTTGGAAGGTCCTACCCATTGGGTCAATTCGGCTGTGTTTACACCTGATGGAAAGCTTGTTGCCTCTGCATCCGGCGACAAAACGGTCAGATTATGGGATTCATCAACAGGAAAGCAATGTGGAATTTTGGAAGGTCATACCGATTGGGTCGGATCAGCTGTATTTTCACCTGATGGAAAGCTTGTTGCCTCTGCATCCGGCGACAAAACGGTCAGATTATGGGATTCATCAACAGGAAAGCAATGTGGAGTTTTGGAAAGTCATACCCACGACGTCAATTCGGCTGTGTTTTCACTTAATGGAAAGCTTGTTGCCTCTGCATCCAAAGACCAAACAGTCAGATTATGGGATACATCAACAGGCAAGCAATGTGGAGTTTTGGAAGGTCATACCCATGTTGTCAGTTCAGCTGTGTTTTCACCCAATGGAAAGCTTGTTGCCTCTGCATCCGCCGACAATACGGTCAGATTATGGGATACATCAACAGGAAGGCAATGTGGAGTTTTGAAAGGTCATACCTTATGGGTCAATTCGGCTGTGTTTTCACCTGATGGAAAGCTTGTTGCCTCGGCATCCTACGACAAAACGGTCAGATTATGGGATACATCAACAGGAAAGGAATGTGGAGTTTTGGAAGGTCATACCCGTTGGGTCTATTCGGCTGTGTTTTCACCCGATGGGAAGCTTGTTGCCTCTGCATCCGATGACGGAACGGTCAGATTATGGGATACATCCACAGGAAAGCAATGTGGAGCTTTGAAAGGTCATACCGGTTGGGTCTATTCAGCTGTGTTTTCACCCGATGGGAAGCTTGTTGCCTCTGCATCCTCCGACAAAACCGTCAGATTATGGGATACATCAACAGGAAAGCAATGTGGAGTTTTGCATGGTCATACCGGTTGGGTCAGTTCGACTGTGTTTTCACCCAATGGAAAGCTCGTTGCCTCTGCATCCGCCGACAAAACAGTCAGATTATGGGATACTACAAAAAAAACTACTATGCAAATCATAGAAACTCCTGACAGCATCGTGATTACGAAGTTTTCCAATGACGGAATGCATCTACATACGAGTCACGGCGTACTGCAACTCAAGTCACCTCTTCACAGCGGCGGCAATCGGGAACTACCGCACACGTTAACTCATTCCCTGTATGTTACTGACCAATGGATCACATACAACATGAAGAAATTGCTCTGGCTTCCTGTTGAGTACCGGCGATCCTGCTCTGCAGTAAATGACACTGCCAACCTTCTTGTCATTGGATCTGACTCCGGTAGAGTTATTTTCATATCTTTTGATTTTACCGCTCTCCCGGCTGCGTATCTTCAGCCACCTGTTGCTGTCATAGCAGGTAAGGGCTTCCTTCCTTGGACTTGTTGGCTATTAAAAGCTTTGATGGACTAATTCACTGGTTGATATATTTTAGGTGCACGATGGAATCACAGTTTGGGTATGGTAGGCCGGGCATTGGATGTTGATGTGTGTTTTTGTGAGATTTGCACATGCGCAATGCCGGGGTTATTTGAGTATCTACTATAGGGTTGGGGGCGGGGGGGGTGGGGGGAATACGGGCGATGGAAAAAGTACAAATTTCCTTAGTTCTTTACTCTGTAGTTTTATACTGTAGCTCTCTTTGTACCTCAACCCCAGAGCCAGAATTCCCATTCCACGAGCAAGAATATTATATTTATTACCTTTCCCGAACTCGAGGCCTGGGTCATCCATTCATCTGCCCATCCAGGGAAGAATAAACTGCTGACTCTCCCGAGCCAAAACATAAAATATCAAAACGAGTTACCCCAGTTTCGGGGGAGGGGGAGGCCCAGGCTTCTTTCTACCTCGAGAGCAAATCATCAACACTGAACACTGGAGCTTTCACCTTGAAACTGGAGCATTCAGGAATGGATGGATGGATACCCGACAACCCTACTCTTATAGCCTAGAGTACCAAGTAATATTTGAGACGATTCATTTTCTTGCCTCTACCTGAACCAACTACGTAGGTTCTACTGCCGCATGGTTACCCTCACATCCTACCAAAATTACCCCAATACCCTTACCCCCCCCTAGGCCTAATACCCCGCTAATGGGTTCACGGCCATTTGTTGACCTCAACCAAGCATCTATATATATCGATAACTTGCAAAATGATGAACATGCACCCAACTAGTACGCGGATACAGACCTCCGCAAAATAGTCAATCCCAAGGCACACCCTCATGAAACCACATCCTCCCTCTCCATCTCTCATCATATGCTGTTTATCTAACCTAACCTAATCTAACTAACCTAACCTAACCTAACCTAACCTGCCCCAGCAAGCCAAGCCTCTTCAACCATTTATTCACATGTCTATTATCAGGCAACATTTGCAGTGTCACCTAGTAGGTTATACTGTCTATGTAATATGAGTGGCGAGCTAATAAGAAGAAGGCTCACACACATAGAGAAGCATTGTGAGCCTACTACCAGTGGCAGGTGGGGTGAAGGGGTACCTGGGGATTGGGGTTGGGAAATCGGGAGGATTTGATTAATCAGATCCCACGCCACGCCAGCAGCACTCGAAATTGACCCATTTTGCGGAGGTTCCCAAGTATCCCCATACTAGTATTGGCCTCCCATTCTACTACCATTTTGCATGTTCATAATTTATATATTCATTTGATATCGATATAGATGCTTGGTCCAGTTGCCCTATTCCGCAGAATAAGCAAGTCACGTGACTTGAACGAATGGAGCCAATTCCAATTGGGGGTGAAACATCACAATTGGAAGATCAAAGAGCTAGGAAATCTGCTGAAGAGAAAAAAAAGGGACAGAGCACTAGATCCACAACATACAAGTCTATATATAGGTAGCGAACTCTACAAGTAGCCCGTCTTGATTGAATAGGTATATTCTACTTTTACGTCTTCACTAAAATTCCTCCGTTCGTAATCCTACACCCTAATGGCCGTAGACTGGGTATTCGGCCTACAGGGGGCATGGAGTGAGGGGGGGTATGTTATCGGGGAGGCCATAGTGGAAAGGGGGGTATTGGGAATTGGATGGGATGTGAGGGTAACCATGTTGTATAGCACCATAGCCAATTGGTTGATATCCGCATGAGCATGATACATCACGAGATGTGGCTGGATCCCTCTGCAAGGGGGTCGTGGATGTCCAAGGGCACATGGAATCGAACTAGAGCCCTCCATTGATACATAACCAAAGCCGTAAAGTTACTTAACTAAGTAGTAAGGCATGTAAAGGAAGTATGTACATACTGACCAAATAAGCCTTGGTTGTTCTCGTACCCAGACTCCCTGCGCTGCCAAGACAATTAAATAAAATTGTGCGACTAAGGCAGGAGGGCCTTGATAGGGTATAAGGGGGAGCCTTGGAAATGACTGGCTACTTGTTATCGTAGCAGAAATAAACTCTCGTTAAGCACAGCCATATTTTCTAGTTAACGGAAACTCCAGTTAACCATAAACTAAATGCCATGAGTAGAATTAATTATCCTATCATAGGCAGTATATATTTCTATAATTTGGTAGGCATGTTCAACGCCCTCCAGCTTGCAATTATGACCTCCTATAGCTGCTAGGTAGGCTCAGCCGTATTCCAGCTCTGTTGCAATAGGCTTGGTCACTTTCTGAGATAATTAATTATTTTGAGTTCGAACTATAGACCGTTTGTAAGTGTAAGGCATAATTAGAGACCTACCGTAGAATCTTGCTACAAGAAAGTACTCACGATGAAGTACTCGAGTATAACATCAAGGTACCAGCATCTTGCACCTTACCCGGATCCCGTCAGTAAGAAACAAGGACGATTTTTCTAGCGCAAATAGAAACGAGATGAAGGGAAATAGAAACACAGGTTGGTACTTCCAAGCTGAACAGAATTCCATACCAGTTATTCAGTACAACCAACCTTATGATTCGACTGGGTCGAGTATCCAAGCAAATGAAGAGTGAAAGGATTGTCGGGAGGATATACAGAGTACATAATCAGCGGCAGAATCAGAGGTTTCTCTAGACCTACTCTCCTATAAAGAGCGATTTACTACATTACGGGAGCGGAATATTAAAGCCGGCACCCATCATATCATATCAATACCGTAGAAATTGGTGTATAAGACTGCAGTCTTAAACACGGTCGGGGGGCTTTGGTTGGAAAAAAATACGGTCTTATTCACGGATACAGTCTTATATACAGGATATAAAGCTAATCTAT
>Ga0307514_10002179_pt1 | contig 21059 bp, 25 predicted proteins | sample 16_EM_MG_FD_203088 | JGI IMG/M metagenome (GOLD analysis project Ga0307514, IMG submission 203088) | Populus trichocarpa ectomycorrhiza microbial communities from riparian zone in the Pacific Northwest, United States - 16_EM | ecosystem: Host-associated > Plants > Roots > Unclassified | place...
TTTTTTTTTTTCCTTTTTCTTCTTTTGAAACTCTACTTATATTGTTTTGTGTGTTTACGCTGAGCTCGAAGCCTCGGGGCATAATGGCTACTTGGGTATAATGAAAATGATGTCTGGTTTACAGAATGAGGGTTTGGCACGGATTGGCTAGGTACCCTGAACCCAATTGGTGGAATTTGATCTTTTGCACCATCGACCCCAATAAATTTGTTGAAGATGACCGGCCTAGTAGCCGATGTTGATTGCTGGCTGGCATGATCATCGAACAGACAGAAACTATTACTATAATTGGGTATTAGTTGGCACTTTAATCGTTTTACCATGATAATAATAGTTCCAAGCTCCTCCTGCACCTAAGGGGCACGGATGGCATGATTTGCATGAGGCAGGGAGGGACTGTACAGTAGCTTCCTGAAATAAGAAATATACGGTAGGCTCAATGGCTGAGGCAGTAGAGCTAGGTAGGTACCTAGGTAGCTCCCCAAACTAGTCGATGTGGTTGTACTTAATTACATGCAGATTTCGACTTTTCTCACATGCGACGGAAAAAGGAAAACCCGCGTGTAAGTAAACCCCTCCTGTATGACGAGATTCTTGCATGGAATTCTCAAATAGGGCAGGCACTTTGGTGTGTTTTTGCGTACAAGGGTGGCACAGCTCCCATAAACCCAACAACAGCTTCTAATCACTATAAAGTACTATACATAATTGCAAATCCCAAGTATTCATCCCTCAGTCACTCATCGGTTCACTTGTATCCACTCGACCAAGTCACCACCTAACCTTGCTATCTCGTTTAGTATCGCCGGCTTGTTTATCACCAATGCACCCTGTGGCTCCCCTATCTCCGCGCCTTCTTCGTCGTTTTCAGCGCTCTTGCCATGTTTCTCACAACCAGGGACAGGGATGGTCGAGTACGGAAGATTGACTTTCCACGGTCGTACAGTGGCTGTATGAGGTGCCCAGAGAGCACCGATTATTGGTGTGGATGGTGAACCGTGGAAGAATACGAGGGAGGTAGAGTAAGTTTTCTTAGCCACGTTATTAGTAACATTAAGTTCAGGGTAATTGATTGGGAGATGTGGAGGTGCAACATACTTGTAAATCCTGCAAAAACAAGCCTGCAGGGTTAAACCCAATCTGCATCATCTGCAGATTTGGTAAATTCTTATACTTGCTCCCCTTGCCCTTAACCCTGCTGAGATCCAGGTGAATCACAAAATCATAGTCTACCAATCCATGGGTGAATAATGTTTCTACGCTCCCACTGCAATTATTTTTCGCGTGCTCAACGGCCGAGCGAGCCAATGCCGTCATCCTGGTCGCAACAACCCTCGATGGGCCGTCCTTTGTCCAACTTATCCCGTCATGATCGTAGTTCGTTGCGGCAAACAGCACAGTGCAGTTAAGGCCTGGATCAGACTTCCTCAACGCTTCAAACTTCTCCATGATAGACTCAATATCGATGGGTTTGAGTGCGCCCATGTCGACTCCAACTGCGTGGACATCCGCGCCTGCGGCGTTTCCGTCGCTGGTATCAACGACCAGGGGATCGACACGCCAGTCCCACGCAGCGAGGAACTCTAATGTACGGAGGAACCCAGTCATGATACTTGATGGAGCGGACCATGGGAAAGGGGAGACGAATTGCCGGGCGACAATGAGCTCGATGAGTTCCTCTGAGAAGTGGCATGAGAGGAGGTGCTCTGCGAACCATTTCTTGACCAAGCGAATGGTTGGGGAAAGGAATGCATGTCTGTGGCAAAGTTTTGAAATGCAAGTTGTGTGGATAGGGGATTTGACGAATGTGCGATCGTAGATTGTGAGAGCCAAGGAGGCGAGGTCTCGGGTATGCGGGGGAAGTATTTTGTCCTTTGAACGGCGTTGAAGCAGGTGGGGCTCTCGTTCGTGGTGAATGCGGATACGGAAGGTGGGGCCAGAGTGGTAGATTACGTCGAGGAAAGAAGTGTTGAAGATTTCTCGACCGGGCTCTTGGTTCTCGAGGCCTACCCTGGTACTAATGTTTCCCTCAGTGGAGGTGTGCTCAAGAATTTGACCGATGCGGAGGAGAAATGCAATCTTGGTGCGTTGGATGGCAACTAGGTCATCAGGCCAGCGCCCGGAGGTCTCGAATTGGAGGGTAACATCTGCGGGTGGATCCGTGAAGGCACCAGCGTCGAGAGGTGTTTGTATACTCGAAAACCGGAGGGCAGGTGAGACGGGGGTGATGTGGCGGATGACGAGAGGGAGGTCTTCGATAGAACGGAGGTCCTTGACTAGAGCCTCGTATCCCGCCATGACAGGCTGGAAGAGTTTGGTGGTGGTTTGGATACGTGGGGGTTGATGCTTGTAGAGGAATTGAGCATATTCATCCCCGATGAATGCTATACCTTGAGAAATCTCCGGGCCAAAGTGGTGTTTGACAATGTAGCTGATGACCTGGTGTATCACTGGGGTTTTTGAGTCTTTGTTGTTGCCCCAGAAGACACTTTCTACAATGCTTCCATCCCTGAATCGACGGAGTTCGGCCTTCGCACCCCAGAACTTGCGGAAGGAAATGGCTTCCTTCTTGTTCTCAGCAGGAGGGCCAGGGTCCATGAGTCGATGACATTTCTCACCGTTCAGGAAGAAACTAGCAGTGACTGTTTTGTGGTCTGAGAGGCCTCCTCCCTTTTCTCTGATGCCCCAGGACTGGAGCCCTGGTAATTTGAGGTTAACCATGGCTACCCTGTCCGTTAAGCCCTGGACCAATACCTTGTAGAGCCTTCGCGCGAAAGCCACGCGGAAATCGGTGTTGTCAGGGGGGCTCACAACCTCTGGTACCTCCACGGGCACTGGGATATTACATATCAGGTCATATCTCAAGTATGGCTCCTCGACACGCTTAAGGAAAATTGCCTCAAATTGAGCCTGGGTAGGGTTATTAAGGGCCTTAAGCGTTAGATTTGCCTCATGTTGTAACTGATTCCCGTTAGCTTCCGGAGATATGCAGAGTTTACATTTGTGGTACCAACCATTTTATATGCCCACGGACTGGACTTGAAGAATATGTTAAGCCCAAGTTCGCCATCCATTAAAACGGGTATGTCGCTGTTGGGAGTGCTCTCACTGCTTCCATTGACGACTAATGGGCTTTTTATGAGATCCCGGGTTACCAGAAACTGCAAAGTGGCTTTAAACAACTGATAACTGCTATAACCTCCAGCAAGAACAGAGCCCCCCATGGCGCCCCCAGTCTTCATGAGATATGCCATCAAGGCGGACCACTCAAAGTTGCCAATCCCCCCACACGCAACATCGGACGTGAAACCACGTTGGCGCAACCATACTCGACCAAGAACACAGGCGTCCCTAAATGCTGCAGAATGGGATGCACTCGCATGCAGGAGCTTGAGGTGGTGCAGGTAGGCTGTATCTGCTAGAACAGAGGAGTTATAGGTTGGAGTTGGAGGGAGAGTGGAGGTAGCTACGGGCTGGGTAGCCACGGGCTGGGTAGCAGGGCGAATGCAGTTCTTGCTCAAGCCAAGTTTCTTGACGGGGAAAACGTGAGGAGATATGCAGGGTATGACTCGGATCGTGCATTTAGATTTTGTAAAATCGTATTCACCTGCATCTGTCCTCGGGCATTAGCTGGGCTCACATTGGAGGTTTGTGGCGATGTACCATCACTGGGGGCGACAAGCAAGACTGGGCGTAAAACATCCCCGTTAAGGAAGCCAAAGGAAATGTTGCATTTGAAGTCATTGGCTTCGTGGATGCCAGCAGCAAGGCATGCCAGATAATAAGCACGTTTGTGGAAGTAACGGTGGTTGAGGTAGTCTTTCTCCTGGAACAAGCTCTATTATACAATTAGTAAGATGAACAATTGGTCTATTGTAGACCTTTAGAGTATTCCTAGAGTAACGGGCACATACCGGGGGCATTTGGACAATGAAGTCCACATTATTTCCCCCACTCTCCTTGATCATAGTCTTCATAGAGAAACTCCCCACAACATTGACATATGATGGCTTCTCATACCCAAATTTGTACTTGATATCCGTTGCTGGTTTAGGTGTGGGGAATGGTATGACGATTTTGTGCTTCTTGACCAGGTCCTTCTCCGCATCTACCAACTATTACAATCCCGCCGTCAGCCCAGTCTTTGGAGTTCGCTGTCCACTGATGAGCACTCCACTCACCATAGCAGGCTCTTTAGTGGGTATACTGTCGATGATGCTCTTCAACTTATGCAGCGCCTTCTCCACCGGTCCCATTCGCTTCTTGTAGTCCACCTTCACCTCAGCAAGGAACTCACTTGCCTCCATATGGAAGACATTGGAGTTATGTTCGTAGTACACCTGGGTGAGCTTCGCAGTATCGCTCCAGGCTGACCCGACCCCATTCGCCCCGCGCCTCTTTCCTCGTTGGTGACCATTGTTGTTGACATTGAATGCTTCATGGCTGGTGACAACGTCCATTACCTCACCGGAGGATGCCCCTTCGTTGTGCGGGGACTCACCATTGCGATCCTGTAGCTCGTGCTCAGTCCTTCGCCTCTTTGGAGGGGTTTCTGCTGCCATTGTGTCGATTGTCGCGAAATGCCAAGATTTCGGATTTTCATTACTCATGTCGCCGAAAAGTATGTCCGTCAGGTGAAATTTTACAGGGGTAGCACAGGTCCAAGTCACCCACCGCTCGTGCATATCGATTCTAACTAACAAAGCACGCGATCGACGTAGAGTACAAGTATGATACATCTAAAACATTTATAGAACACAGGCGGAGCAGTAGGAAATATTACATTGACAGCAAAGACATGCTTAGCCTGATCAATGTATCGGAGGCTATGTACATGCTGAAAATTATATGTATGTACGTGCTTGTAGTTCTCGGAGTGTCTGCATTCCAAGTCCAGATTGAACTAACAAAGTTGATATTGTTAATTGAAAATGTTTGTGTGAAATAGAGCGAGAGGAGTCGTAAAACCGATAGAGGAGGTAGCTATTTACTAAGCTTGTATCTAATAGCCAGTAAATAATGGAAGCCAATTTCGACGGCTGCGAAGTTGAGTTGTATGATTGTGGTAATTACAATCTACAACTCGCGACATCGACCGCGTTGAGCGTGTAAAGTAGGTATATATCAGGTAGATCATATGCACGAACGGTGGGTGTCTTGCCAGGCCAAGGGATAGGTAAACCTTGCATCACCGTAGGATTTTAATCTGGTTGGCCTACTAGTGGCGAGGCTGCCCCAGGCACAAATCTCATTGCCCCACTTGTAAAACTGTGGAGACGAGAGTTGGAGGTAGATGACATCCACAACTGCACCCTGCGATGTAAATAGCAGGCTCTTTTTCGGGGGTGTTATGATATACAGGGGGAAGCTGTCATAGCTAGGTAGTAGGGTAACCAGACTAGGTAGGGTGCAAGATATTTTGCTTGCTGTAGTGGAAACAAACTTATCGTTACCCAACTGTTTTTACTTTAACATTCTGGGCACGAGAACACTTTAACATTACGCTAAGTACTTACCTAAGAAGCGATTACATATTGGCCGTCCCGAGAGAGTGGGATATACGAACTTGAAAGACTCATCGGTTACCCATGCTTGCAACCTTTGAAAGTATACAACCTACACTATGATGGAAACCCTTGGGTCCCCGCTCCCCTTGGACTCAACCCACGTACGATCCACTCCTCGTTCGACCAATGTTCTTCACAATGCTCAAATCTTAACTACTCGTGTCCCCAGCATAGGCGGTCAGTGTCTCATTACCCACATGGAAAGCAAATGTCGGTTACGAAGAAGGGGAGGAATGGGTGGTTAGTAAGATGACAACAGGGTATCCAAGGTATTCCCATGAATCTCCTCTGACTGAAGTTGCAAGTCTAAAAACCGTTTCAGGTTCTTTGTGCATCTTAGCATTCAAAAACTTGCCCAAAGCATAGCACGGGAGCATGGCCAGTCGGGAGAGGATTTAATGTTATTTCCTACTCTGCTCGTAGCCAAGCGGTGCCAGGATTTTATCTCCAGAAATTCCGGTAGTGCTGCCGTGAGAATTATCGAGTTTGTGCATCAGCAGTCGAAGGCACCATCAAAGGTCCCATCTACAAATATATGGTCAGACCTATGTGCGGTGTTCTATCCCAAGGATCTCCAAAAACATGCAAAAGCCTATTGGCAGCATACAGGGGAAGGTGTTTCCAGTCGAAGAGCCGAGTTCTGCCAGCGCCAGTTCGATGAGGGTATACTTGTGCCTAAAAAGTCGTTGGGAGAACCTCAAAATGGTTCTGAAGGAGTGGTAAAGGGTCCACGGAGATACCAACGAGGCTCAGTCGACGCTATCCCCAAACGGGTCTCTCAGAAACCCAGTTGTATAAGTGATGGAGACGAACATTCTGGCTTCGTGGAAGAACGCTTTGGCCGGAATTTGGGTACAGCCTTCGTACAATCAGCGAAACTCGCCATTCGGAAGAAAATTTCTGGTACTCTGAAGGCAAATCTTTGTTTGGAGAATGCGTTGAAGGTCACTGATGAGAGTGGAGTACGAGTGAAGGGGTTGACTCCAGATGATGTTTATTTATTCCCTTGTGGTATGGCTGCAATTTTCAATACCCACCGAATGCTATTGTCTGCATTAGGTCCGAAGAAAAGTGTGGTCTTTGGGTAAGCCCTTGCTGAGAATATCATTCCCTTTAGCGCCTTGGTGCTAATGCCTCACAGCTTTCCATACGTGGACACTCTCAAGTGTCTTGAGAAGTGGGGACCAGGTTGTCATTTCTACGGGCACGGCACAGAGGAGGAGCTGGATACTTTGGAACGACTACTGGACGGTGGGGAAAAGGTTCAGGGCTTATTCTGCGAATTTCCGTCAAACCCACTACTCAAAGCGCCCAATCTCGTACGTATCAGAGCGTTGGCTGATAAGTACGGCTTTGCGGTAGTGGTTGATGAAACCATCGGAAATTTTGTGAATATAAATGTTCTACCTTATGCAGATGTCGTTGTCAGCAGTCTGACCAAGGTTTTCAGTGGTGCCAGTAATGTAATGGGTGGATGGTAAGATACCTTCTAACCATCTCCCCGATGATGCTAACCCCGTTCAGTGCTATCCTTAACACACAAAGGCAATTCTACGCACAATTGAAAGACTTTATGGCTCAAGACTTTGAGGATAATCACTGGGCGGAGGATTCCATCTTCCTGGAGCGTAATAGTCGTGACTTTGTGCCGCGTATTGAGAAGATGAATGTCAACGCAGAGGCTGTCTGCAATATTCTCCAATCTCACCCCAAAGGTACCTATACCATTACCTCTATACATCGGTTCGGGTACTAACAGCTTCCAGTGAAAGCCATCTATTATCCAAAGTTTAATTCAACGAAGGAAAATTATGATGCTTGCCGGTGCCCTGGCGGTGGGTATGGAGCGCTATTCTCTGTAACGTTTCATACTATTGAAGATGCCGCTCTTCTCTTCGATGCCCTCAACATCTCCAAAGGTCCTAGCTTGGGGACTAATTTTAGTCTATGGTAAGTTTACCCTAAACCACAGGCTTAGGTAACACATGCTAATGGTTTGGTCAGTTCGCCATATACCTTATTGGCCCATTATAATGAATTGGATTGGGTATGGTAGTCTTTGTTATGGGATCATGATTTGAGGGCGAACGCTAACATTTTATTTAATTAGGCTGCATCGTATGGGGTAGATACAGCCCTCATAAGGGTGAGTGTAGGTGTGGAGGAAACGGAACGCTTGGTTGACGTCTTCCAACGTGGATTGGATATGATGAAGTAATTGCTGTGAGGCTTTGCCAAGCTCGAGGGTCGGGGGCCGAGACTAAGTAATTGCATATAAGTATAGAAAAAATAGATGATTTTACACTTTACACACTTAAGTAGGGCATACCCTGGCTGAACTCTTGGCGTATCAACCATATCATAGCTTCCAGCAGCCAACAGCTCAAGGCTGCAACCAAACGTATCACCGCTCCAGAGCAACAGATATCTGCGATGTCGTACAACAAACCAGAAAAGGGAGATTTGGGCGATGGCCCCAAGATCCACAAGATCCGTATCACTCTCACCTCCAGGAAGGTCCAGGCCCTGGAGAAGGTCACCACCGACTTGATTGAGCGTGCCAGATCCAAGAGTGAGTTTGGGATTCAAGCTGGGTGGATAGGGTGCTAATGAGCGTGTGGATAAGACCTCCGTGTTAAGGGACCCGTCCGCCTCCCAACCAAGGTCCTCAAGATCACCACCCGTAAGACTCCTTGTGGTGAGGGTTCTAAGACCTGGGATTGCTTCGAGATGAGGATTCACAAGCGCTTGATTGAGTATGCTCTCCAACCGTCGCAAAGTGATGTGGCTGATTAATTTTTTGCAGCCTCAACGCTCCTACCGAAATTGTCAAGCAGATCATCATCAACATCGAGGCTGGTGTTGAGGTGGAGGTTACCATTGCCGCTTAAATAAATCTATCCTGTATTACTACACTAAGACAGGTCTCAATTCTCTATCCATTCTCTATCGAAAACCCGATGAGCACTTGCTGCATTGTGCTGCCGGGTAGTTTAACTGGGTTGGTTGTAAGGGCATAGGAAATGTAAAAGCATGGTCGGGAATCTGGTGGGGTTGTTTTATAGCAAAATAAAAGGCAAAATATTGAGGCACGAGTACCCTAGTGCCAGTTGTGATGTCTTGGCGTTGACCGCTTAGTCATTGTATCTGAACATGACCTGAAGGTGGCAGCTACCATCGTCATCAACTTGATCTCAACAATGTCATTACCCAAGTCATACACAAGCAGTGTCCACGGCAGTGACATGCCTGATGACCAGCTCGCAGATTACAAGGCTGTCTTCCCAACTGAAGTCGCAAAATTCCCATATGACAAGCACAAAGTCGCCCGGGTCGCAAAAAACCGCGCTGCCTTAGGGGGTCAGCTATTCTTCGACAAGCTGTGTGCGGAGAATTTGGACCGGGTGGATAACAGTAAGATGCTCCACTCTGGGTATGGTCAGACCAGCGGAGCTGATCTTGAGTCGGGGGGGGGAGCGTCTAGTACAGGATACATACCCACCAAAAGCAACATCGTTCCTACGCCATTTCTTTGAGAAGATTTTGCAGAGTAATCTTGATAGACTGAGACAGCATTCGTTCGTATATTACCTGTTGAGAGATTTTGATGAAGAACGGGCAAGGAAGTATGCGGAGAAGGCTATGATGCCAGATCACTTTTGTAGACTGATGAATGGGATGTGGTTTTTAGATCAATTGTGGTTTGAGGTATGTCTCCGCCCCTCCTGGAACTACTTCCCCTTCTAACTTGCTAATGATTATGGAATAATTTAATAATTTAAACGAGGGACTGTAGCAAGCACTGCCATGTATCACCCACCCGGCCGTTCACTTTCCGTACCCGGATATGGTCCTCTCTGCGCTACTCTCAGTTCCTTCATCGAATTCAACCTTCCCATCTCCATATCTCGCACTTACCTTCGTTGAATGCACACAGCCTTCCCTCCTGTCCGACGCTTCCATCATGACATACTTCCATGCGCTTCTCTCGGTATCCCCAGCTCAAGCTTTCCTATATACCCGCGTAGCCCAAGCGCATCTACGGAACCAGCTACTGAGGATGCTAGTGGAGCATTGCTTGACGGTGGACAAGGAGAAAAATGCAGTAGTATTATTGGAACTGCCAATGACGAAGGAGGAGGGGTCAGTAGTCGAGGAGGTGCTAAGGAAAGCAAGTGGGGGTATGGATGCACTAGCGAGGGATACGCTGTTGGAGAGGTGGGCGAGTGAAGGGAGGATGGCGGAGGTGCTGGATGTGGTAGGGAGCCGGAGAGTGGATAATGAGGTGAAGGCGGCCGGGATGAATTGGGCAGATCTGAGGAGAGGGGTGGAGATGGGATTGGGTGAGAGGAGGGGGTTGGCGGAGGTTACAGGTAATTGACTATTGTTCGGGGTGTAAAGATTAGGGGAAGTGGAGTGAGAATCTTGAAATTGAAATGAAATCACTCGGAGATAACTATTGTATATTAATCACATATCCTCCTTGCATTGTTTGTTACTCCGCAGACAGGGATAATGACAAGTATGAACTACACATGGAAATTCCCTGGAAATTCCCTGGAAAATTTAGAGAGCAGAGTGGTGATGTCGAATTCTGTGACAAGGGAGAGCCTCCGAGTAGCAGAGAGAAAAGTACAATACGAGGAAGGAACAATTGAGTATACAAGAAAAGTTAAGCCCCAGGCATAAAAAAATTATCAAACAAAAAATCAAAAAATCAAAAACGCAGATTAACCCCATGCCAACCAATCCATTTTTCCAATGACCTTTTCTCTAAATTTTAGTGCCCATTAACTACCTTGTCCTACAATCATTGGAATTTACATCTAAGCAGCTACGAATTTCTTGACATCTGTAACAGATTTGTTTAGTAAGAGAACATGAAGTCCAAACTCAGGGTAACTGGGTGACTTACTCTCCAACCACCTAAGGTATTCCTTCTGCTCCTTGTACTCGATGTAGTCTGGTACAAACAAGGCTAGAGCAGTGTTGATTCCCCTCTCGTCAAGGTATCTCTCGAAGAGTACCTGGAGATCCTCATCGAGGTTTGCAAATTCTGGTCCAGCATACAAACCCTCGCTCTGGTAGTCATTTTCGGCAGACTTGGACCTGAGGAGTTTGGCATTCGAGTGGTAAACAACGTTTTGAAGCACAATCATGCCGTCCTGAGCAAGGCCAGAGATCTTGAGGGCTCCTCCAGTGGGCTATACCAGAAGAAATGGGGTGATGTTAGTTGGGCTTTCCACCAACAATTCGGCGACTTTGAAAATGCCCGCATACCTTCTCAATGGCAATGCTCAGGTGAGCAGGGAAAGATGTGTCTGGGGCATTGTCCTCATCTAGATACTCATCATCCTCGTCCTGCTCATTGGAGGATCGGTTGTCCTTGCCGGACTTGGAGCCAGATTGAGTTGCCTCCGAGGTATCGGCAGACTCATCCTCGTACATAGCATTGTCGTCCACTCCGTTGTTCATGAGGTTCAAATCGGAGATGGAGAATTCAACACGGATACTACATTTACTTCTTAGCTCAGGAACTTCAGGGGATTGGGCAGCAAACGTACGTCTCGTTACCAAATTTCCTAACAAGTTCCACCTCCTCATGGCCTGGGTTGTCGTTTACCTACAGCGGCCACAATTTTAGCATATTGTTGATAAGGGACTGTCAGCCGAATGTACCCTGAATGTTCCCGATTCCAAAAACGACTTCACAGAGTCTGGCATCTCCTCAAACCCCTTCATCTCCTTCTCCAATTCCAACTCCGCTTCCAATTTGGCAGTGAGCTCTGTGTCAACTGTAATCCATCAGCAATTGCCTCACAAGTTGGCCACGGTCACAAGTACCTGATCCCTCATCTGTAAATCGGCTCTTTGAGGTAGAGAATCTTGAAACTTGTCGTAAACAAGGGATGGGGAGCTTGGGTGTAGAGAAGGCGACAAGCCGGGGAGTCTTGGTGGATATGGACCTGACGGAAAGGCGGGCGAGCGGGGTTGCTCGAGTAGCGAAACGGCCAAATGTGCGTGCGGCAAACATTGGGAGGAGATAGGGGAGGTGGTAGGGGAATTGATCACGAAACCTGGAGAGGGATGGAGATTGTTGATTGGAATATTAAACGTCTTGCTTGTGCTTGTGGAGGAGAATCAAAATTTCATGGAAAAGGTTAAGCGGTTAGTGGGACGACGAGTGCCAAGGACTGGTACCTACCACGTGATTTACCGTTTAATAGCACAGAACATTCGAGTAAACTTTGGAGATGGATGGGCTTAGGGGAAATTACGATCGTACACTTAAGACAGTCTCATCACGGCTGCACTGGGCTTGATGGTTCATGGCATTTTATTCCTTCTTCGCTATACGTGTGAATTTTATCAACGGTAGTGAGCCATGGGTGCCATCCCATGCTGTGAACTTCTGGACATTTTCGGGGTCTGATAGATCTGGGATGTGGAATCCTGTCCGGTATTCTCCCTCTTCCTTCTCAAATCGTATTTTCAACAAGTCCTCCTTAGCCGTGGATGGTCGCCCTGGGCGCTTTTCCTTCCCGAAGCGTTCCCGCTCCTCATCGTCTCGATGGATAAAGCTAAAACATGGTATAAGTAAGGTGGGGTGAAGAAGGACAATTTAGACAAGGCTTACCTGGCAATCAATTCGTGCATCTCCAGGTCGGTGAAGACCAGCAGCTGGCGCTCTTTGACTGCATCTTGGAAGAAATATAGTCGATTCACTGCAACAGCAAAGAACAATCAGCGATGGGGACATACTTAGGTTGGAGGGTGCTGTGGTATCATACATTCTCCATCTCTTGCATTCTTCCTCTGTGCCCGAGTCTGCCGCAGTCGTTGCTCCCGGAGGGTCGCACGATTCAATCGCTTGTGATCTCGGCTTCCCGGATGAACAAAGTTGCCCTTATGCTCACGTTTGCCCCTGACGGCTTTTGAGACTTTTGACAGTGCTTTCGACATGGTTGGAGAGTTGAGACATGATAGTGGCAGGCAATGTGCAACTGGTGTGCAGGCGCCAAGAAGACATCCCGCTAACTACATAGGTGCTAGGCACGCGCGCCAGTTTGGACGCGGGAAAGCGGTAAACAACAAATCCCCAGACCACATACCACCCCAAGGCAGTCAGGATATTTGCGGGGCATCTATATGAACGCGAAGCAGACATGGGAATCTCAGGTATTCATTCTAACTTGGGTGGTTATCTGCTACATGTATAGAGGGCATTTCTGACCTGCTTTACAGGTCTTTTGCCAGCTTTGAAGTCAATTCAGGTGCAAAGAAATATAAGGTATTGGGCTGGAAAGACAGTAGCCGTTGACGCTTACGGGTGGCTCCATCGAGGCGCTGTGGCCTGCGCGATTGATCTTGCCTTGGGCAAGCCGACGAACAAGTATGTCCATTTAGCTACTGACTTAATAGGACTGACGACATAGATATGTCGAGTTTGCTATGGGTCGGGTAAAAATGCTGCTGCATTTTGGGGTCACACCGTACTTGGTTTTCGACGGCGACTATCTGCCCAGCAAGGCTGGAGAAGAGTCTGAGAGAGCGGCGTATGTAACATTTCCTATATATATGCTCTACCTCCCATACTGACTGGATTCTGTTTGCCCTAGTCGGAGGGAGGCAAGCAAGAAAACAGGTCTCGAACTCTTGCGTCAAAGGAAGAGCAGCCAGGCATTTATCCAGCTTCAGAAAGCACTCGATGTGACACCCCAGATGGCTCGACGTCTGATTGATGCCTTGATTGATGTTGATGTAAAGTACGTGGTTGCACCATATGAAGCAGATGCCCAGATGTACTACCTGGAACGGAATGGGATTGTGGATGCCATTCTTTCCGAGGATTCCGACCTGTTGGTGTTTGGATGCAAAAATCTCATTACAAAGCTGGACCAGTATGGGGGATGTGTTCATATTTGTCGCGACGATTTCTCTAGCTGCAAGGAAATGGCTTTGGCGGGTTGGACGGATGCGGAATTTCGGTCAATGGCAATCTTGAGTGGATGCGATTATCTGGAGAATATCCCTCGGTTGGGATTGAAAACCGCACATCGCCTTGTCCGTAAGCACAAGGTGATTGACAAGGTAGGCCCTGATCTCGGCTTTTACATAGGATTTTATTCACATATCCCAGATAATCAGGGCTATCAGATTCGATGGTCAATATACAGTTCCTGTGGATTACCTAGAACAATTTCAACGAGCGGAGTTGACCTTCTTGCATCAGCGCGTTTATTGTCCCATCGTCAATCGAATGGTTATGTGTACGGAACCAGCATCTCCATTAAACAATGTGGATCTCACTTTCATTGGGCCGTAAGTCCCTGCTCAATCCTAATATCGGGCAGCCACTGAAGATCAATAGGGAAATTGAAAAAGAACTGGCTGAAAAGGTTGCACGAGGGGAGCTAGATCCAATAACAAAGGAACCCCTGCTCGTACAGGAAAAGAGCAATCATAAGGTGAACAGGATTGCGCAGATATATTTCTAGATGCTTATCTTTCTCATCAGAATTACTCCAACCCTTTGCCTCGACCAAAGGAGCCACTTCAACCAGCAGTCAAATTACCCGCTACTCTGCACTCGTTTTTTAGTAAGTTCCCACGCAAATGTCTGGGAAATTAGCTTATCATTATATAGAGCCTGCGGCTCCCTCGCAGCCGAAGAAGGCCATCTCCGCCCGCCGAAGTGCTCCAACACCATTGCCAAGCAAGCCTCAACGGCTGATCAAGCGGCGATCATCTGTATCTGATGAGCTTGAAGATAAGCTCTGTAAAAAACCTCGAGTCCCCACAGAGGCGGCCATTGCTTTATCACAAGCACCCAGCACAGAGGAAGTGAGCAAATATTTCTCAACTGTCAATCCCAGGAAAAGTAAAATACAGACACCTCAAAGCGGCTCTGAGTCGCGGCGTCAGACTCCATTGGGAAAGTCTTTTGGAAAAGAGAATATTCAGCCTAAACCGAAGGAGGCTCCCGCCCTCGATTTCAAGTTGAAAGTTAACGGAAATGTTGTATCTCCAGTAAAGGTGTGTGAGAAACTGGGGAATGAAGAAGATGTGTTAGTAGCTCAGGGATGGAGGGCCCATTATTCCCTCAAACCACAAGCCGCCGCAACACACCTGGCTTCCCTCATGAGTAAAGCCAATGCAGCCTCAGGTTTTGCGATGAGAACACCACTCCAGCGTATCGGCGCAAATGCTATGCAAGGCAACAGTCGCCCAACGCCAGGGAAGCCACCAGGTGTCGTACAGGAAGTGGTTAAATCAGACCAAAGAATCTCTATTCAAAGGTTCGCAATGGGCAGTTCTCACGCTGAGGCAGAGGAGGTAGCAGAGGAGGTCGTTCATGGTAGGCTAGTAGGAGGCGAGCTCAATACTCCGGAAGAAACTCACCGTAGTGTGTTTTTGGAGAAATTTTTGTATAACCCATCATAGCAGTGGTCACTCAACCCATTTGTGGTCATAGTTTGAGGCGTTGGGGTCTTGATGTTTATAAAGTAACCTTTTGCCATTTGTATGTTTATTTCGTTCTAAATAAAGATCCGATCTGCAGCGCTAATCACGCACTACGTCCCTTGTTGCTATGGGAACCCTGGACTTGGCTCCTGCGCGTGCTACTGCAGGTAGGAATCATCAGCTCACTGAGAATTATTGCACAGCTCGGAAACGAAACAATCGGCTGCACACTACATCATTCCTTAGTCTCACGTAGAAGAGCCCAACGTCACTCTGAGGGTAGGGGCACAGAGACTACAGCCAGCTTTCACTCGGCCGCGCAATCAGCCCCACGACACGAAATTGATCAATTTATTTACGACTGTGTCTGACGACGATCTAACGAAAGCACAGTCCAGAGCAGAAAGGATACAAGGGTGTGGAGAGTAGGGATTCGAGGAGGGAGAGGGAGCGATGTCCGGCAGGAACATCAAATTCGTTTTCGGGTTTCAGAGTACGTGCTGCGAGGGCTTCAGAGGAATGCGCCGTTGGACCTACAAAAAGGGCATTCCCCGGAGGTGATGGCATTCTGCTGCGAATAAAGAGGCTAATTGGCATGTTGGACGGGGTGTGGGCAGGACTGATACCGTTTCTGGGATACCATCATGTGTTGATGATATTGATAATCACTGCGATTGTCATTCTGTGTACGTTCACCTCGAGATTGATACGCGGGAGGATTATCGGACGACCATATCCTTTTGGCAGGGTATCAATACGATTTCAATGGCCCTTGAGTTGGTGGCTAGGAAGAGGCGACACGTTTTTATAGGTACAGGGGTATCTTTGCTAATTGGTGCTTTCGCTTCAGCATTACTACTTGCAGGATGTTCATCATCAAGCCCTATGATGCCGTCGATATTCCTCATGAGTTTGTGGTATGACCGTGGTTCACCCACATTTGATCCTGCCCAGGCGGACCCTGGTGTTTCAAAAACGATTGGAAATATTGTAGGAGATGCAAAGCTGGAGGCTAGGGTTGGGTATGTTACTGGGCGGTTGATGTGGAGGCGTAGCAGTTGGCAAGCGAAGTGCAGAGAGGGATCACGGAGTGTGGCCAAATGCTGATCGTATGGTGGTAGATACTTCGGGATTTGCATCAACGCGGACGGGGGTTCCTGGCTCTGCAGCCAAAATGCGTCGTCACTTGCATCACAGGTTACTGCGGATCAAGACCCTCTAAATCTGATATGGGTAGCCGATACGTTTAAGGGCAGCATTGTGTTTCCATACCTCTTGTAAGTCTCCTGCATGTCGCTCATGAAGGCAATGGGGACAATTTTAATGCAATATCATAGGATCATCGCCATCATCCTAGCTGCGCTTGTGTTGTTGCTATTGGCGTCATTCCCAGTTTACGAGCAGGAGTCCGCAGATGGCCCTCCACGCAAGAGGCTTCCCAGCACTTTCATCAGTCAAATTTGCTTGGCCATCATCTTCGTCGCTTCTATTTTTGTCCTCGTCTCAGTGCTTTGGCAGCATACAGCAAGTGTGGCTGCCGCTACAATAGCGGAAAACTTGGGCAACGGATCAGTGGCAACAGGGGTGGGAGTGACATCAATGGTGTTAGGATGGTTTGGATTTGCACTATTGATTATAGTAACCATTGGGCTATTAGTGATGTATGTCTATCCCGCATTCGGTGTTTTGTTTACTCAGACTGACAGGACGGAAAATGCAGGATCCTATCCATGCAATTAGTGGAACAACTTACAGATCTGGAGGATGATGATGAATAACTGTTTAGCTGAATGACAGTAATGCCTCGTGGATGCAGCAACTTGTAATATCATTTGTGGTGGCCATTTCCTGTCGATAGATTTTTTTTTCCCCCATTGCTGTAAGTCTGAGTCGATTATGCCTTGGGGAAGATGGTAAATAGCTGTCGAAAGCAGTGGTATTTCTCCTTGGGTTTCATGTTGCTATTTTGTTTTTTTCGTTGGGTTTCATTAATTCTGGGGTGGCAACCTGGGCATGTAGATAGTGCGGGTGAAGAGGGGAAACGCTGCAAGAATAACTAGGGCATTACAAATAAACAGTTATCAGGCAAGTTCGTTGCAAGGACCCAGAAATGAAGAAGGACATTCTCAGACCTGTTTTAAAAATTCTTTTGTTAGCCATCTATCCATGAGAATAAGCACAAGAGCCACAGTTACCCTGAACTGGTGCCTACTAGTATTTGCTTGCCTGCTGACGAATCCAGCTTTGAGACCTGCGAGGCTTTGCCAACCGAGACCATGTTGGAGCTACCTCTGTTGAAACTACCACATACTGTGTCAAGCATTACATGCAGAAGTATAATCATATATTCATACGGGGTGAAGTGTTCCTTGACTCGCCACACATCTGCACCGCTGCGCCCATATCATATATAACCTGGTATTGCACGACCCTGGTAGCCAAGAGACGCTAAGAACTGCATATAATACACAGTCGAACCTCTATTTTAGCATACTCTATATAGGTATTGAGGGTAAATGGTTTAGAGTAGAAGATTTATTTAGGATTGTTCAATTGTCCACCAGTGAAAAGAAGAGTCATGTAAGATACTTATTGGTATAAGAAATAAGTAATAAAATAAGTACTTCGTATTCGTGATAGCAAGAACTATCGAAAGCAGTTTGTACAGACATCTGGTTATCGATATCGTTCAAAGGCGTCGTCCTTGCCACCCCTGATCAGATCTGATAACCCTGTCAGCCAAGCGACGCTAAATACTGCATAATAAACCCATACCGTACCAGAAATCTTTGAACCTCGCCTCATAGCCTAAGGCTCCCTTCGGGGGAAAGGCGTATAGACTCAAAAAAAAAAAAAAAAAAATCTTTGAACCTCCGCCTCATAGCCTAAGGCTCCCTTCGGGGGAAAGGCGTATAGACTCAAAAAAAAAAAAAAAAAATCTTTGAACCTAATCCTCTACAACAACTTCCATGAGTTCGAATCGATCCGCAGGCCGCAACGTACACATCTACGATGCCAGAGACTCTGATCTTGTGCTTGGGGGTCTTATCCTATGAATGGAGTGACAAATGCCAACTTCTACTCAATGATAGAGATATTTCTGTTTTTTAACCAAGAAGAGTACACAGTGGTTCAAAGGGATGACAACCAGTGAGGGGGACTACAACCTCTCACAGATGTCAAAATTGCTCCGCTGTAGCCACCACATAGAACACCAATATTACTATCTCCACCAGCAAGTCCAATCAGAGAACGCACCATCGCAGGGAAGGAGAACCCAGCCAATATCCTGACACCACCTGCCAATTCACTCCCCAATCCACCCCCCAATCCACCTGCTACTCAAGCTGCCAATCCACCCCATGTTTGGATACGAAGCGCATCTAAACAACCAGACAGGACAAGACGATAACCCAGGCAACTTACCCACCCACACCCACAAACCATTTTTCAAGTCCCCTTGCATCTGCTTTGTGCACAATCCAGCTTCTAATTCACCCGCTAATCCCACTGCCAATCCCGCTGCCGCTGCCAATCCCACTGCCCGCTGCCAATCCCGCTGCCCGCTGCCAATCCCGCTGCCAACGCTCTACCCCCCAATGCTCAACCCGCCAAACCTACACCTGCGAAACCTACACCTGCTAAACCTACACCCATTCTAGAACTCTCTACACAGCAATTTAAGGACGGCTTGAATCACTTAGTTGCCAGTGGGGTATTTAATGATGATAAGTCACGAAGAGGTAATGGCTTACGACAACATATTAAGGGGGTGCTAACATCATGGGAGAGAGAAAGATACAAATTTTGCCTGCCAACCCATGACTCTTGCATACTCATAAACAACCCCATCCGAATTGTAGCAGTTCCTATCTTCATTTTTAACCAGTCTGAAAACTTGGCCATATCCTAAAAGTTGTACTCTTCCAGTTGTCTTTATGGGCCTGGTCTCGATAATAAGGCTGATTGCGCTCAACCCAAGTCTTAGAGATAGGTAGCTGATCACGATAGTCTTTGCTATAAAATATCTCTAAGCTGCTATCTGCCCAGGTAGCATAGTGACGAATTGGGAAGACACCTCTGGGATCTGCCTTGCGCTCATGATGTGTTGGGGTTGAGGGTAATATAGGATCGGTCTCCACCAGAAAATTTTGAACCAATAAGCTAAAAGGCAGCCATCCTTATCACGAATCTCCAAGTGGGGTATGGTAGATTCAAATCGTTGGAAGGTAGACAGAAGCTTATTCCGCATGACTGTCTAATGGTATCGGACTGGTCTGGCTGGTTGTTAAGTGCTACTAGCAACTCCAGTAAGGAGTATTGTCCTATTATAATGGTTAGTTATTAGGAACCAAACCGCGCATGGGGGAGCGGGAGCAGGAGCGGAAAAGCATGCGGGAGCGGCAGGAAAGTGTAGGAAAGTGCCAAAGGGAAAGTGACCTACCTCGCTGATTTTAAGGACATTTTTAATGCATGAATGCTCGTAGGTGCTATATACAATATGCCACCTTTATATCTTCCTCTCTCCCATGATGTAAAGCACCCTCTTAACATGTTGTTGTAAGCCATTACCTCTTCGTGGCTTATCATCATTAAATACCCCACTGGCAACTAAGTGATTCAAGCAGTCCTTAAATTGCTGTGTTGAGAGTTCTAGAATTGGTGTAGGTTTAGCAGGTGTAGGTTTAACAGGTGTAGGTTTCGCAGGTGTAGGTTTGGCGGGTTGAGCATTGGGGGGTAGAGCGTTGGCAGCGGGATTGGCAGCGGGGTTGGCAGTGGGATTAGTGGGTGAATTAGAAGCTGGATTGTGGGGTGGATTGGCAGCTTGAGTGGCAGGTGGATTGGGGTGTGGATTGGGGAGTGAATTGGCGAGCCTGAATTGCGGAATAAATAGCCAGTGGATTACGGAGTAGGGGGGTGGACTTTGGGGCAAGCCCCACCCCTTCCACCTACTAAGGGCTGGCCCACCCATCAATCGCACTATGTAATAGCCAGAATGGCCCACCAATATAATTATAATTAATTATCTCATACATACGGAACTTCGGAAATATGGAAAAATATAAGATATAAATACTTAAAATATAGTCCTGCAGAGGTAGAAGAATATAATGTAGAAATTAATGAAAATACTAGAAAATCTAGTCCTGCGGAGGCAGAAAAATATAATACAGGAATAAATGGAAGTACGAGAAAATCTAGTTAGAAAAATGTATAGTACTAAATCAAGCCCTCTTCCGTAGCACTCGAGTATTCCTTCCGAATAACAAACGTACGAGTACATACATCTACGGAGTACTCCGTACAGTAGACCCTCTTTTCGGCCTTGTTGATTTTGATCATGCATATGGATCCTGTTCAAGAACGATATGCACAGGATTTTATTAAAAATTGATACTCTGCTGGCTGGTTCTGCGAAGAGAACCCTAACACTGTATGAGTTTGTTATATCCATAAGTGAGTTTATTTAGAATACTCATATCCCAGCAGCGTTTGTCTGTCAAGTGACTATGTCTCAGTTACAAGGGAAATTCTCAGGTATGGGCAGGATCTAGATTCAATCCATTAAGATGCATATATGGTTCGAGGTAGTACCTGCTCACAAGCTAAAGAAAGACAATCATCCGTGTATAAGAAACCTAGGATGTTACAGAGGATATATCCAGAGAGGTTAGGACTGAGCGAACCAAGAAGGAAGTTCTAGTGTGAAAAAAATAATACAGAGTCGACTGGGTACAAAAGATTCATTAAGTCGACCCCCCCATGTCCACCGTCAAACACCGAACTCTCTGATAAATGGCTCCTGATCCGGAAAGTATCGCTTCAGAGATGGCAGCGTATGTCAGTGTCAAGAATCCTCTACCCCACCAAGTAGCTGTGCTGAGTGAATATTCGAAATCTGGATGATTCGGAGCCGCACCAACAGGATCAGATAATAGACCGAGCACAGTCGGGTTTCGTGAAGAGCTGGCAGCAACTTGATGGCCCTCCCCGGTATCCTCTAATGCCGTGTTGGGGGGGGGGGGC
>Ga0307514_10002180_pt1 | contig 21047 bp, 16 predicted proteins | sample 16_EM_MG_FD_203088 | JGI IMG/M metagenome (GOLD analysis project Ga0307514, IMG submission 203088) | Populus trichocarpa ectomycorrhiza microbial communities from riparian zone in the Pacific Northwest, United States - 16_EM | ecosystem: Host-associated > Plants > Roots > Unclassified | place...
CGCGCACAAGTCGATAAGGTTAAATCCCATTTTATTCAATCAGCAAGGGACAACATAGCAGAGCTTTATGATCTCCACCGCTTTGAATCCACCGCAGAGCGTTTGGAATTCATTGATTCCCTTCTGCCAGACAATAAGTATCTTTTTCCTATAGCAAAGCGTGTGGAAGGTGGTGTACGCGGTCCAAATCCAACGCAGAGAGAGTTGAAAGCTGCTAACGAATGGCTAGCGTCCACTTTACTTCCTGGCGGAAGCAATCCCGCGGTTTATCTACATCAAATTTTATCATCGGACGAATAACTGCCGTAAGTATGCTGATGGATTTTATAATTCCATGATTGACGACAAGGACGGTCATATACCCTCGCCACTGATCATGTTTACCTGCACCGCGTTGCGCCATGCTCTCCTGAAGTGGCAAAAGAACAAAGTTGTTCATCCGAAAGCTTCCAAGTCAAAGCTGAAAGCGGACAGACCTGATCGCTCGAACTACTTCAGCTGCATGAATGACGGTGGTAAAATCGTATCCTGCTGCGCTGTAACGGGTCGCAAGTTGTTAACCTCGCCTGGCGTTGCAGACACGTATACATTCTTGATGAATACCTGGAACACACTACCGGAGAGCAACCAGCAGAGGGTGTATAACAACACTCTTGCCACAGTCAAGCGTCAGATCCAACAGGCGGAGAACCCAACGCCTGCCATGGTGATCAGCGTGGAAGCAGCGCGTGTTGACAATGCTATTCTTCTTGACTATTTGACCTCCGAAGTGGCGCTTGAGGAACCTGAGATCGAAAGCACTGACTCAAACATCCCGATAAACAACAATTGCACAGATGACGAACTGCATTTCGGGATGCCAGGGGGCAGCGGGGATTTTGAAGATGAAGGTGACGCATGCGATGCCATCCCCACCGCCAGCCGGCGACGACGGGCCGCTACTGAACTCGAGAGGTTTAACCTGGGAACCAGTGATGTTGACGGGTATGTGGGCGAGGATGGCGATGATGCGGATGCGGATGAGGAGGAAGAACCATCGCAAGCCGAGGATGGATCAACGCAGAATGTAGAGGACTGAGGGCATAGTAGGTTTGACCTGGGAACCAGAGATGTCAACGGGTATGAGGGCGAGGATGGCGACGATGCGGATGAGGAGGAAGAAGCATCGCAAGCCGATGACGGATCAACGGAGAATGTGGAGGACTCAGGGCATAGTACTAGAGAGTGTGAAGATTGGACAGTATATTTCAGACATGTGAAATACGATAATGGCGAAGCAAATGCAACGGCAAGCGATGTATCCGAAGCGAAGACTGTATCGCAATAAGTGACAAATCTCAAAGCTAAACAAATGAGAGTGCGGCATGTGGCTATCGGCCGAAGAAAGGCATAAACATCGCCAGGCGTTGTGTAAACTGCCACTGCATAACTGCAACCCCTGCGAAGAGTGTAACATACATGTCGTTCTGATGGTGCGTATACGTCACCACATACCGGACGCAAAGTAAAGGAAGCCTGACGCCAGAGCGCCGAGCGTAAAATACAACGCGACGCGTTGCAAGAATAAGAGGCATGGTATAATAGCCGCCGCAAGGGAGGTATGCAACGCGACCCGTCGCGTCTGATTCTCCGTCAGAGGGTACGAGGTTCCGCCAGAGCCGTCAGAGCCGTCCGGAACACCCGGGTGTTTCAGACGGAAACTAGAGTTGTTGCTGATGTGCTGTATGGACTCTAAGATTGCTGGCCCGGGTGTAAGCCCGGAGTCTCTCATTAGTGCCCCCCGTGGGGTCATGGGTAGCGCGCCCAGGATAGATCTGGCTTGTCGATTGAGGAGAAGCTGGAGGTCGTCTCGCCTGCCTGCTTCACTGGGATCCCACCAGAGCTCGCTCCCATATAGCGCGACAGCCTGGACGCATGCTACCTGGACGGCCCTTACGCTCTCTGGTACTACCCCGTACGTTGTTGTGAGGGTTCGGAGTCTAGCTTCTGCTGCCCTGGCTTTCTTCATGCATCGGTTGTGGTGCTCCTTGAGCGTCAGGTGCACGTCCATCCAGACGCCGAGCCAGCGTGTCGCCTGCCTGTTGAACCATATGAACCCGTCGCCGACCTTTATCTTTGCTGACAGTTTTGGCCGGAGGTGTTTCTTGTGGCCTCGTCTGCGTGTGAACCCAGGCAGTCGTTGTGTTGGCAAGCGTGGTGGTGGGAATACCTCACCCGACAACCTACCATTCGGAGTAGTTATAGTATTGCTATTGGCAAATAATGTGTATACAGAATTGCTGTCTTATATCTGCTCGGTTAAAAAATGTTTGATAACTACAGTGTTCCTAAGCGGCCAGGCCGGCCTTAGCGGCGGCTTTCAAATGAGGGCCGGCCTGCAGACATTTCTTGGCGGACTAAGCCTAAACAGGATATTTTGTTCGAAAGGTTCTCTGCTGCCTTTACTTAGAAAGTCTCAAAAGTACGAAACATAAACTATATCCAACTCAATCATCGTAGCCCTGCCATTGCCGTATTCCATCCATCAACCAGACCAAGGCTTATGCAGGCCGATGCAGGCTTTTTAAATCACGTGCAGGCCGGGCGGCTTCTGACCCAGGCCGGGCCGCTTAGGAACACTGGATAACTAAAACCCGAACCTTGCCATGAGATTACACCAAAAAGCTATTAAGCATCGAATCAAAAATGATTACTCCTGGCATTGTAGGGTTTGTATGTCTCACTTCTTTCCTCAACCGTGCACTGTGAATAGCGAAGGTTTGGCTTTTTGTTTGTTTCTATTAGTCATACATTCACTCTATCTAGAGTATGGCAGTGCCAGTCCTCCACACTAAATGATTACACACTACACCAGCACCGTAACACCATAGATACACCTCCGACAACCACCCTCTCCGCCTGGTTTTGCCAAGCTTTTCCCCTCGCGGGGCAAAGCGGGGTTTTACTTTGGCTTCATCACGACTTTTCCTGTGTGTGTCCGCTCTGCCAGTACGTTAGCAGGTTGAAAACAGAGTGTACCTCGTCACAAAATCCACTCAGCATCGACGTCGATCGGTAGTCCCTCTTCTAGGGCCACTCGCCTTCTTTCGAGAGTTTTATGCCAGTATTTAACGACAAACTGGGCTCAGTGAAGTGAATTTTGAGAGACCATACGACCTTACGATAACATCACCACTCGCACCCCCCGACCTGTTAGCCCTACAATGAACAGCGCGCCTTGAATGTTCTAGGGAATCCTCTTTTCCGGACCCACGATGCTGCTGGCCCTTTGGCCGGTTGGGGTATTCCACTGAGATAACTTCATATGACACCCTGCAGCAAGCCTTGGCGAGGATTAACAAATAGCGGAGACTAATCGGCATCAGAAGGGTTTAAGAAGTTGGGGGTCTGAAATCTTTGGGAAGCTGTGCCCACTGATTGCAGGGGGAATACGGCTGCGTCTGGTAGTAATTCGGAGCGGCACCACTTTCCGGCCGGTACCTGTGGTAATTCCGTGGGCAAACCGAGATAAAAAGAAGTTATGGGGGAGAGTGCAGGATTTTTGCTGGGTTTTGGCAGCGACTTTGCTGTGTGGGTATTAATTTCGGGGCTTTGGGTTTTGTCAGATTCCGGGGGTCTTTAGAGTTTCAATTTGCGCGGAAGCGGCTATAGGGTCTGGTGGGGGTTCTTGTATCTTAAATGCCATGGCCGCTACGCGGCCGAATGCGAAATGATTACACTAGTCCGGACCACCCTAGTCTGGGGTAGGACTCAGTACGGTCCGGTCCAGCAGGAAGGGCAGACTAGACTAATCCCTAGACTACTAGTCTTGTACTAGACGATCCCCGTCTAAACTAATCTATGTAAACTCCCAATTTCTGCCTAGATTAGGTAAAACTTCCCTGCCAAGGACCGCCAATAACACGTTTCAATCCCTCATTGGATAACCACCCACACTCGGGTGTTGGTTGTTATCGGGTATATCTCCCATTTTCGACCCAAAAACGGTAAATATAACCTTAACCCTGCATACAGCCATAGGATTAGTCCAGACCAATCCTGTCCTAGTCCGCCAACTTCTCAGACTGGACCGATCCCGGTCCAAAATTCTTCGTGCTGGACTGGTCTGCACTAGGACGGTTCCAGTCCGACAAGTCCATTACTGGACTACTGCCATCGTTGCCCCCTCCATCCGGATGGTTGTTGTTGTTGTTTAATCATACTGTATTCGCTCTTACTAGAGTATGACAGGACCTGAATAACCCCCTCCGCCTCCGGGCGAGCCGGCTAGATGGCGGAGCTCCCCCCCTGCTACCCTTCATCCCCGCTGACAAATGAAAGTTTCCATCCGGATGGTTGGTTAGGTGGGTGCTCCCCTCCTTCCCCTTTAACGAATGAACGAAACAAAAGCAAAATGAATCGTAGCACAAAACAATAGAAATGGAAAGAAAGAAAATGACTGCTAAATATACTCTTCTCAACGGTGTGGGAACATTCCGACCTTTGTGGCTGCTAGGAAGTCTATCACTGCTTGATTGTATATCTCCATTGAAAAAAGCTCAGAGAGTTTTTCGATTACCACTCAAGCTAGATGAGATCAGTTTAGGTAGCGAATTGAATGGCTTTCGAAATATTATAAAGTGCAAGTCAAACGTCAAGTTTAATCCAATGCACCACACTCAACATGCAACAGCCAATGCGTTATATTAGCAATATGCACCTCTTCTATACGCGAGTATTTTTCGATTTTGCAATCTTTGCCGCATCCCTATCGGGTTTGGTGGTGACAGTCAAGGAACTCATCAGTCAGCGTCGAGACGGTGAACAAACATATTGTGGGGACCAAGCACTGGATATCGACCCAATGGGAATCGCTACCGCCATTCTAGTACAGAATCAAATGTAGCCGGATGTGCTGGGTCTCTGCTGACGGGGCGAGATAGGCTGGAATCACTATGCTTGAGCCACCCATGAAGTACTTCGCTTTTACTCGGGTGACTGGATACTCGCCCATGCAATTACTCGGAGCATTTTTTTCCTCCACAAGGCGGAAACTGTAGAGGTTATTTTTGGAGCTGTGTGGTACGTATTACATATAGATTTCTCATGTACGCGGTAGAAGTTATTGTTTACAGCTAATTGTCAAGGGGACTTTACACCGGGATATATGGTCTGGTGGTGGAATTTATGTATGCCTCGTACAAGGAGGTCGGCTGTTACAATGGTGATCCAGACTATCCAATCGGAGGGTTGCTCACGTAAGAAACCCTCACGCAATCGCGATCTATCACCCTAGGCTAAACTGCCGTAGAAGTCTGTTTTCTGTCTTGCAAATCCTTACGTGGATTTTGGTCAGACGTCTGGAATTTGAGAGATTCGGTCCCTGGGAGATCACGGATATAAGAGAAGGAGCGTCAACAGCTGATGTGCATGACGCTGCTGAGATAGATATGGATATGGATTCCGTCTCGAGGGCAACACTCGTAGGGGGGGAGGAGGTGCGAGAACCGTTTCTTCGCCGCAGGGAGACGGTTTGAGATGAGGTCGGGGCATGCGGTTTTGTGAATATGGGTTTTAGTGGATGCGGGACACCTGTGGTCAGTAGTAGTAGCAATAGCAGGTCAGTATTTGTTCCGCGCCGGAGGAAGCAGAATTTGCAAGTTGAATATTCTAGAATTGGAAATGCAATCGAAACGCGGTTTTCTTGATTGTGAAGGGAACCTAGTTACCCAATACCCGCAATTTCGACCAATCGGCTTTTCACTTCGTGAATCTCGCAATAGGAAGTTTTCGTTGTTTTGGAAAGCTGGGCAACGATTGTAATGATCGGTACAAAGACCGATCGCCTTGGCCATGATGAGAGAAAGTGTGTAATACGAAGAATGGTGGATGCGATGGCGAAGAAACTGGGTTGTACTGCTACATCTTCATGCATTGTTTCGGGCTGTGTTGGGTCACTAGGGACATGACAAATCAGATGCTAGCTTTATGCATTCTTACTATTCGCCTGCAGCTTCACTCATTGGGGCACTGCGTTATACCCTGGCCAATAGATTTTACCTATGTGAGCAACCCGGTCTGTCTGATACCCACCTTCTGGCGGCTAGATAAGAACCACCGAACCATTGATTAGCGTTACACACCACGGGAATACCTGTGGTAGATATGGAGGTAGGATTTAACTCTCCCTACGTCCTAGAGTAAATTGAAACCTAACACGACATAACCTCCAACTGTGTTGACATCATACGTGTACGGAGGAAGGTATCTCGCTTCCAGCGGCCGGTACAACTTCTCATCTAAGAAACGAACGCGCCACTAACCTAACTAACGCCATGAACCGCGGCACACCCAGATGAAGGGTATGCGATTTGTCAGTATTATTGGACGGGAGCATCCGGGTCAGGTAGGGCTGACGGAGAGAAATAGTGTTCCCAACCAGTCTGGTTGACCGCCCAACGATCTGCAGACCGCTACGCAAGCCAAATAAAGCGACATACCTGGATGGGTACGGCCTGTTGACTTCGGATTTAAACCAAAGGCAGTCAGGGATTAGACCAACGTTCTTGGGCTGGGATACTCGGCTTCGGCTTCGGATATGGCGCCTTTCCGGTTCCGGTTATGATCTCTTTCCAGCTCCGGATATGGTGCCCTTTCTTATGTATATACAAGGCAAGTAGCGGCGTTGCCGCCGATAGGATGTGAACTTAGCTGTTCTCAAGAGTTGATATGAACATTTAGTTAGCACACTTGAGCGGTCGACAAAGAAGTTCACAAATCTCAAGTAAAAAAGTAGAAAGGATTGGAGCACGTTTGCTCGTCGCCCTCGTTTTTCGGCTGCTGCGCAGCGTCACAACGTACAGCAACTCACATACGTGAGGGGCTGGCCCCGTGGCGCAGTGGTATCGCTCCTGAAAGTATAGGCGGGGTATACGGTCACAATGCTGTGGGTTCGAATCCCAGTGCCAGCCCTCCGGTGAGAAGTGGACAAAGGGCAGCGGGTGGGGAACTGCGCCATCTAACCGGCTTGCCCGGAAGCGGAGGGGATATGTAGGGCTCTGTCATACTCTAATTAGAGTGCATACAGTATGAATAAAACAAAAAAACTCACATACGTGCGGGTGCTACTCGCTCTGTATTCTGACTCTCTAGCTGTTATTCTGCACTGTCCAGCACCTACGTTCTATCTCCAAACATTATGTGGTAATGACTCGCGAGTCCAAGGTAAATGGAAGATCACGACGGTGTTGCGATGACGCCGCCGAAACCGATGCACCGCCACATGCCGAACAATTCTGACCAATGAGCTTGAGCACAGCCACACAGAAAACAATTCCAGCCAATGAGAATGCTTCGATGCGACACAAGATGTGTATATATATAAAAAAAAATATACAAAGATATACAATATGCCTACCTTACATTCTCTTTGTACGGCAGACAATTCAACATCTTTGTTCGTACTTAATTGATCTCATCACGTCCTAGCCAAATTTCTCATCTAAATGCCTGTGAACAGCTAAACACCCCCAAATAGTGTTCGGCACGAGGTATCGCGAGCCCTCGTCTCGAGACAAAAGCCCGAGACTGGCGAGCCTTTGATGGTGACGAGACGAGATATCTGGGGACATTTTTTGGAAATTCTCGAGATATCTCGGGATTTCGTGAACGTAATCTCATGACCAAGTTATCGGCCGAGAAAATTTCATCTACCTTTTCTGATCGTAGCTGTAACCTCCATCTCCACTACAGTTTCACCTCATAATTTAGACCACTTAAAACTGCACTTCATTCTCAATCGGCGATCCCTGACTACATTTTATCATGTCTACTCCCACATCTGAGTCAGCCATGCAAGTGAAGCTCACTGATACACTGTCCGAGACCTCTGACCTCGAAAAGTACGAGGATACTGCCATTTCATTTTTTCTTACCTGTGATGCTTCGTGGACAGCACTCAACGAATACTGGAATAAGACCGATGATCAAACTGCACTGGTAGTATCAATGATACTTGATCCTCGCTGCAAAGTGCAAGGATAGAGAGAATTGGCTAGTCACCTGCATACATGCGAAAGGCGCGAGCTCACTTTGGACGTACTTGCCGTACACACTATGCACATCCGGATGCGGAACAACCACCTCCAAGTATTCCGCTAGATTGCAAGGGTAAAAACTTATTAAGGAACTTTTCGGTCCTGAAGCAGACCCGAGACCCGCTAGGTATATTAAGAGTGAATGAGAGCACTGGCTGGATGAACCCCGTGAGCAATGGCATGTGGATTGACTCACTTGGTGGAAGCTTTCTGGCTGTCGATACACACATGGTCTTGTGAGACTATCTCGGAATTCCCGCTAGTAGTGTTCCTGCGGAGCGGCTATTTTCTCGTACAGATATGACTACACAAGAACTATTAGTATTTCACTCTAATTGATTTCAGGTGATGTTCTGTCAAAGAAAAGAAACCGATTTGTGATTGGCTCAGCAAGGGCTATAGTGTTAGTCAAGAGCTGGATGGGACAACAAGAAGTACATGGGTGGGAAGTCGCAAAAGCAGGAAGCTGCAGCTAATGGGGAATGGGAGGATGAAGCGGGTTGGGTGGATGATGTCGATGCAGAACAATGAGAGCCAGGTGTAAATAGTTCTTATGTGCACGAAATCCCGGGAGCTCGGGCAAGATCATCTCCAATTCCCGGGTCCACGAGATTAATATGGCCACGAGACGAGATATCTCGGGCTTTACTCAGATCTCGTCTCGTCTCGTGCCGAACACTACCCCCAAATTAGTGGTAATCTGAAAAACAGCACTTGGCGGTAAAAAGTAATCTCTGGATTATATATAACAACGGTACCGTCCCTTCTGCGCCACAACTGACAACTAGAAATTAACGAGGTCTGCGGTTATTACTGGCATTTACAGGCCTCAAGCCACAAGACTGCTTGCCATGAACAGACCTAACGAGGGCCTAAAATCCGGGTAAACAGGCGGGGCATTAGCCATGCCGCATCCGTTTTACCATTTGAGAACACTGGATAACAACCCACTCCCAGGTCTCGACTACACGATGGTCAGGCAACAAAATCCTTTATCATTGCTAGAAGTACGTACAATCCATACGCAATACTGTGCACGCTGGCCGGAAAAGCTCGCAGGCTGTCCCGGCGCTCATTTAAAAGCTGCTGCTAAGGCAGGCCATGCAATCCTCTGCAAAGCCGGGCCCGCCTGGCCGCTTAGGAACACTGGGTTAATGAATTGCTAGTGAGCAAGTGCGTGACGGTGTCAGTAGCGAGACATGTGATTTGGAAGCAGCGGGAAATGACAACATGTAAGGAAATGAAATCAGCGGGGCTACAAATTAAGAAATGGCTCGCGATATGCTTTGTAGTTTGAAATGGGACGGGGGAGTGTGAATAGACTGGCGATGACACAGGAAGGAAAGCGAAGCGAATCTCTTGACAAAACGAATTGTCTCAGAGTGTTGTACACATTTCTAGAAGGATATCCATGACCCTAATCTGACATCGGTTTCGCAAGCGAACGTGACGCCATTAGCGCCAGGACCCCACTTCACACTTCACCTTCCGCATTTGTCATTGCATCAGGCAACCGCAGCTGGCTAGTGAGACACAGTTTTAGCAGCCTCGCTAACGCTAACATCCATGCCAACATAGTGAGTAGACGGTTTTTTGGTCCCTGGCGCTTAGCAGCGACAAAAATGCCATCTACAGACTAAAGCCAACAGAGAGCACAGAATTAAAGACTATCTTCATATACATCTATTTGCCTAGGGATTATCAAACACGCCTAACCCACGGCAACTGCATTGCCCGGAACACTACCCCAATCATTGTACTGACTACTACAATTCCTGTCGGAAGAATGGGAATCTGCAGCCACACTGATAGCAGCACTGGAACGCTCGCACAACTAACTAAACTAAAAATACTTGATTGACATTCTGAGCAGAATAGAGGACAAATGGGAATCTGTATACGAATTTGAGGGAACAAAACATACAACCGATCGTATGCAGCCCACACTCCGTTGGCACTCGGTCAGTATCCGCGCTTCCGGTAATCATTATACACTTTCCGCATGGCGTCCACAGGACACGTTAAGTAAGTTAGGGACTATATGTTCCGATTGCAGGTATTGCTGCCAATGGTCTATCGGCAACTTTTGCTCTTTATCTCCACTCGCACCTTGTCTTGATCTATCATATCCCCCATATTCTCCTCCCGAAAGTGAATGTATATCTCCTACCTTCATCTCTGTTAATGAATCCCAAACAGGTAGGAATGATATCTGTCGTGGCAGGTACAATCTTAATTACTTTTACGACTAAACCAAAACTCCTCATCTTTTTCTACTATTTCCGCACGTCAAAATTCACAGTTCTCCTTGTAACATCCGTGCATTCAAACCCCGTCAAACAGCACCAACGCTTTCAACGGCGTCTACACTCCTGAGCCAGTGAAACACTTTAATTCAACCCCCGAAATGAACGCTTACATTGTCCCCCTCCCATCCTGTCCTTGACAGCCTGTACCAACTATCTTTACCTTATTGCGGCGCGGATGCTTTGGATGCACACTGTTAGCAGATACCGTATCCGCCAGCTTGGAAGGCGGGAACATCGTGTCAATTTAGCGCGTGTCTGCACGTATGGCACCAAGTCATTGCTGCATTTCGTAGGACACATCTGCAATCATAGTTTTTGCAACACAGCCACACGTCAGCCAACCCAACACCCTCCTCCCTGAGCGTGCGAATACTAGGGCTGGGCCTGCCGTAGTAGTGCACCAGTAATTGCGGATAATATGTCAACTGTCACCCAGGGTGAATGTATCTCCAGATCAAATACAACGGTCACGGACAGAATGGATTCGTATCAGCAGGAGATCCAGTACGGATCCTGATCTGGGTAAGGGGACAACACCATAACTACCGGTGCGCGTATGTGTCAGCTAGTTCGGCAAACCCAAGTCTATGAGTTCCAGCCACCGAACTTTCTAGTGTACCTCGATACACCTTATGCAGTAACAAGCGCCACAAATATGCATGATGGGTAGCATCCTGCACTGCCACTCAAGGCCAGTAACACCCGTATAAACGAGCAACCCTAACCGAACCTTGCTTATATCTCGCCTCGCAGCCACTGTTCCAACTCATCTTCATCAAACGCGCCACCGATCTCCCCACCGTTGTGAACAGCGACAACCCCAACTTCTTCCGCCGCCTCGCCGAACATGGAGAAGAAGTTTGGGGCTACGTAGTATACCGCACCAGCTACACCGACGACACAAAATGGGCGGTTTCTTGACCGCTTACAGATATTTACTGCTTATATGTTTACATGGGGCGACCAGGAGGATGGCGATGCTATAGTTGCAAAATTGTCTTGGATTGTGATGGAAGATAGGAAGGTGTACGAAAGCGCGGGGGTGGATGATATTCGCGGGTATGGAAATGTCTTGGCACACTCACCGGTGCAAAAGCTGACACCCTAAAGCTACTTCCGTACCTGGATAGAATCTGAAGGGAAAGACGAAGGTTTAGGAACCCATTACGAGGCTTGTATTCTCGCTGATGATGCGGCGGTCGATTCTGTGCTGTCCGCACCGCTGGACTCCAGTGAGAGCGACCTCAGCGAATACGCGGTTATTGTGGATGCCCCAGAAAACAGCTACGAAGATGAGAGATATTAAGGATGGATAAAAGCTAGCGTCTTTGAGATTGAGGATTTGTATTTCATGATGATAGATAAGGGATTGAGCTTGTTCTATCAAGGAGATGAAACGGTTTGGAATGAAACAAGCGCGGAAGATGTACCGCCAAAGATGTTGGTAGGGGACGGAGCGTAGTTAGGTGTTCTAGCCAGGAGATAGGTAGATCGATCATAACTAGCTTGAAAATGTGATATTTGAGATCGCGATGAAGTCTTTCTTTGACCGCACAAATTATTTTTCATACATTCGCTTCCCAGACTCGAACAACAGGACCCCCTCCTTGTCAACCTCATAGAGTCATACGCAGTCTACCAGCTCACCGAAACTACGTGTCTAATCCCACCTGTCCCTCCCAAGCTTTGAGATCTAGAACGTGCTCAAATATTTACGAATCTCTCAAGTCTAGTATTTCCAAGCCTTGAAATCTTACGAAACTTACTCAGTTTTTCATATGGCACATTTCCATGCATGAAATACTGTTCAAACGTAATGCAGATGATTGTCAATACAATATTGTTACATGATTCTTTGCCTTTTACTTAGAATCCAAAAGTATTCTCGCCGGTGATTCAGAATCCTGGGTGGTAAGGTAAGGGACTCGATCGTTCCGTGCTGGCAAATACCATAGGGCATGCGCACTACACACAATACGATACGATATTGAGGGAATTGTGATAGACTTACGGTGGATTTATGATAGGTGTATCTTTTGCGTAGTGGTGTCGCTAGGTTAGACGCAGTACAGCATCATGTTCATCACTCGCTCTAACTTGAAAACAGTTATTTATCAAATTAAATTTCAGTTCTCTCCATTGCCTGAGTTGCCTGGGAGTATTTCCCCGAGGAGTTATACACACTGAATGGGGATACCCGAAGGTCTATCCTTGTACCCCCCCAGGGAAACAGGATTTGTTGCAACGCTATGCTGCATCGGGGGGTGGAAGCAGTTCTTTTTTTTGGTTTTGTGGGGTCCAGGAGAAAATATTTTCACTGTCGACGCCCCAGCTCCAATGGTATCTAGAGAACGCAGTTTACTGTAGCATATCTTCTTGATGGCCAGATAGCCACACTTCTAAACAGCTATGAAATATTTAGTAAGCCAACTATGGTTTCAGCAATATATATATCAATATATTTCACCGGAGTTCGCGCATATTCGTGCTATGCAGTAGCCAGTGTAGTCAAATCCGGAACATTTGGTTGTAAATATGCTGGATAAATTCTGAGTTCAATTCACTGAGCTAGCCCTGCAGAATTGACATCATTGCGAGTAGATTTCTGGCACTCCATTTTCTGGAAGGGCTGACGTTGTGCCATAGCCTACTAAAAGTCACTTAGAGTAGGGGATGACGACACCTATTATCTAGTGGCGCAGTTACAGGCATCGCCACTGGGCGCAAGAAAAAACAGCATTTCTCCCTTATGAATTGGAGGTGCGCCGTCAGACAACTTGCGCGTCACCCCATAGGTGACAGAAGTCTGCCAACGAAACTGCCGGATCATTCCGAGCAACGAGACTCCGTGTCGTGTCGTTTGGGGATCAGGGGGTAGTTGGGGAGGCTACAACATAATCTTTTTCGTTGTTGGATTTGGAGTAGCGAGGAAGGGAGACGTATGTTATGCCCGCAAGTGGGCGAATACAGAATGATTACAAACAAAATGACTTGACGTGTCGTTCAACCAACCATGTTCCGGTGGCGAACTACAGACCAATTCGAGCGCAGCCAGCTGTGTGTCAACATGGCGAAGTTCTAGAGTAAAACTGTCCCGCGACTGCCTGGTACCCTGGCCACTCGGGCGACTCAATGTGGTGAAACGGGTAAGATCATCGTTTCAATTAACGAGAACAATAAATTGTAACTGAGCCGTGTTGGATCTCTCTAGAAATGAAAACTTCCGTCATTGACAACAGTTGCCACATGGATGAAGCCTAGTCGTGGACCAATCGTTTGCGATGCGTTTTTGTGTTGCCACCCTCGTAGCAAGAAGCAACTACAGAGAAAAATCAATTAATGTAGCTTGTGCCTTATGCTTGTGTGGTAACTGAGAATCCCGTGACTTGATTAATATGCGGGCAACGGTCCGCATCATGCAGGGATTACCGTTGGTGCGCTGCCAGCATTTAGAACCCGAATAAATATGCAAGGGATCAAACTGCATGCATAGGCTCATGCATATCCTCTCTACATCCAGCCGTGTCTTACGAGATTGCGAATAATGATGGTGAAGTGGCCATGATGTCGACAAGGTGTCGTTGGTCTGCCAGCGGAACTCTCTACAGTGGAACCCTCTACAGCGCAGCAGTTGTTCCTATCACAGAACAGCTTTTAATACGCCATTTCACCATTGTCCCTTAACAATCGCTCGTTTATTGTATCAACATCGTCACTCGTTTATTCTACCAACTTCATCGCTAACTTCCCGACATCGGCACCACCAAGTCTTGCATACAGGCTGATTTCATGCGACCATTTCTCAACAATGTAAGTGAACTAAATGTCATACATATACTTGGGTCTCTAATTCCGTTGCCGTTACAGACGCAGGTGCACACGGACAGAGACCAGGCGGGATCCTTACGCGACGAGCGGCTGCCGCCGACCAACAGCAGTTCCCTATACGGCAATACGCCCGTGCACAACATAACCGAAATCCCATCCGTTGCAATCTGTTCAAACTACGCTACTGCAATCGCCCCAGCTACTACATGCATGCCGCCACAAACCTCACCATGGAGTCCTGGGGAAGTCGCACAAGTTGTTATTGGTTCCGTAGCACTATTCGTAGCCATCGTGGCGCTGGTATTGAAATATTTTAGGCGGATGTCCAGGAAGGTGTGTCTCGCCTTTTCTCTCATTTCTTCCCTACGATTGACAGTCATTGTCTCTAGCCGGAGGATCCAGAAACAGCACAAATGAGAATTATTGCGGTCGCTCGTGATAGCGTCGAGCTTACGCGGTGGACGATTTCAAAATTTCCTGTTACGCGGTAAATCGGCGTTTCTGTATTTTGCAACTCTGCGCATAAAAGAAATAATTGATACATATGGCTGTGTTGGAAAATGGGCAAGATATTTTTCATAAATAAATGATTGTTCTGTTGGCACGGGATTTGGCCCGATGGCTTGTGTGGCGTTCGGGGGCTTACAGCCCCCGACGGCCTAAGGCTGCGGGTATGAGGCCGGTGGCTTGTGGCCCCAATGGGCCGCCACCAGCCCCCATACCGAGGAGTAAGGCTAGCCCCGGCAGTAATGCTCGGCATCGGTCTCCGGATGTGATACTCGGCTTCGCCCTCTTCTTTCCCATATATATTTGCCTGTCTTTCTCTCTCTTTGCTCTTTAAGCAATCACTTTTGTACGATAGTCAATTCAATATCTCTATTCGTACTCGATTGATCTCAACATGTTCATCATTGCTGAGAGTATTTCCTAGAGGTCTTAGGTACCCCGTACCATTCAACAAGATATTTACTTTTTGCGCCACTCAGGGTACTGGAGGTGCAAGTGTCACCCGCAACAAGTTACCTCGCGCACCGGACCCCGGTGTGCTGTTGTAAGTATCTTACCAATCTGCGATTGCTTGCTCGCTCAGCTAGCTACGAATCTGAGAATGAGACTATATACACTGTTCAGGTCGGAGCTACAGCAGAAATTACCTATATCGAGCAAATTAGATTTAACTTTTCACTACACAAAGCCGTCACAAAATACATTATAACCCTAGTCTACCCAATATATTCAACTCCAGTCCCCACCATTCACATCTCACCCTCGCCAATTTTCAACCGCTAACAATTAGTAGTTATCAAAATCCATCTATTTTCCGCTCCTTCTATCTTTGAAACGACAGTTAGATCACACTCATAACCGCGATCATGCATGAAAACCCTTTTCAGTAGCTCTGACCATGACTATAACTTCGGGGTGAAAATATGTGGTGTAGAAGGGGAGGTGAATTTTTGTTACGTCGCTGGCACTGGACTTCGTTGACCCAAGCGATATGGCGTACGATCGCCTCAGGAAGGACGTCGCCACTGAACATAACTATAGTTGGCGCTGGCCCGGGCGGTGGTTCAGGTATCCTGTTCAGTGACATGTTGGAGGTTTTGACGAGTTGGTTGTGAAGATTCTCTGTGGGTGCGCGGGCGAGCTTATATACATTTCCGGGTGCTCTTAGGGTTCCATGGTAGATATGTGTGTGAACCACTCAACATTGCATGCTGAAAATATTCGGCACCCCCGCGGAGCCCACGCTCTGGAAATTGTTTCATGGAGAAACTTCAGTCCCTCCAAAAGTGATGAGATGTGCGAACGAATTTTGGAAAGCCGCCTGCCGATACCACAACATAAATCCGTTCGCCAGCTTTTGGGCGCGACTGACTCCTTATTTTTCCATCTTTAATAATTGCCAATCCTAGTCTTGTTGGGGCAAAGGTTAGAAAATAGGGCGGCTTGAGGACAATGAAGCGGCATATAATGAAAGAATCAAACACGTAGATACTATTCCCTAATCTAGGTTGGTACACCCTCTGTCTGTGTCTCAACAGAGTGGTATCACTAGTTAAACACATCAGTCACGGAGTCCTAGGTTATTCCATTGCACCAAAAATATTCTCGGATACCTTGTCTCGCAGCTGCGAAAATCTCATCTTGCTTGTGCTTGAAGAATCTTCGTTTTCTGGCATATCTTGTCTCTTTGACCTTATTAACTGCAGATTGTATAGCATTTGTTGGGTGTAAGTTAGTTAGGGTTGTGTATCGAGTCACGTGAGGTTCAATATTGTGAATATGAAGCACACAACCCATTGAGAATCAGCTCCAAGTATCTAGCATCACAAACATGTTAGCTGAAATGTGAGAGTGTATAACGCTGTGAAAACACCGTTGTGAATGTTTGGGGTGGGTATGTGATGTGGATACAAGGTGTTTAATTAAGCTTCTCGCTTGTGTAATTCGGCGTTGATTCATTGAATGCAACCATACATCTGACCACTCACATGTAGCTCACATGTAGCCAGCTGTTCCCCAAATTGGATTCATGGATACTTTACCCACCAATTAGTATTTTCGGAACAGCACGAGGCACCCCACAGCAAGTATCCAATAGTATCAAATGGACAAAAAAGTCAAGATGGTAATCCAATATGTAGAAGCTATTATTTAACCTACGAAACATCTTTTCGGTGTCAAATGTATATGCGAAACGTAGTAGCTGTAGACCTACAGATGATCGGAGAAACGATTTGTATAGATCTCCCCACCCATAACTTTGGATAGCATAGCGCTGGAAGATAGATAATAAAATCGATAAATAAGGGCTTCAAGTGACAGTTGGTGGGGCAAATGACAACCGGTATGGTCGACTGTAAACGAAACATGCCTAGTCGAGACGACTAGATATTTATGCCTCTAGCCCTAGAATTGTCCTGGCATAGCCACGCACAGTATGGAAGATATGCGACAGAACTGCATCATCATGAATATCAGCTATCCAATCACGTCCGAATCGGATGGCAGCAGGGCTTTGTCAAGGATGTTGGCCGGTTGCATTACATGATACCGGTGGTCCGAATCGGAACAATAGAGCAAGCGGGGTTTACGGGAACTGTTCGGCAGTATTACAACCTCTCCAATTACGATCAGACACAGCACTAGTACACCATGAAATGCCGAATTCTGCAAGCCAAGACCGAGGGAGGAAAGTTTATATCCGGTGTCGGAGACTCAATTACTGGGTTGAACACCGGTGCTTGGATCAGGATAAAAGAGTGAGTTATGTTGCAGATTGTCCACCAAATGCCATATTTCAAATGGTACCGACCAGCGGACGGTAGGCAAGCTGGTTCGGGGTGTATTTGGGTTTGTAAAGTTTCCTGGAATTCTTTCCGTTGAGATTAATGTGAGTAATGAATGCAAGATTTGATCATTTATTATTTGAAATCTGCAAAATAACGTTGAGCCAATCTGGGCTTAAGTGTATTATCTGCATGGATGCGTCTTTTGAGGGATGCATAATCGACCACATTCCTTCTATTTGTTTGGTTCTTAGATTGCCACGGTGCTGAAGCTACATAAGCTAATCAACCCTGATTGGCGGAGATGTTCAAGGAGGGTGATGGAGTGTTTCCATTGATTCGACGATAATGTTCTAAATTAACTTGCGATAACACGTAAAAATAACACCCAGGGTCCCCACTGCATGTCCGATTGGCAGAAAATTTATATTTATCTTGTACTACCTACCCAGGCCTCTACATTAACTCGCGATTCCTCCCTGATCTCATACCTCCACACCGGCATTTTCGCTTCCCCCAACGAAAAGCAACATCAAAATAATCGTCGTCACCCACACAGCAAAATGTCGCTCTCCCCGCCAGACTCCCCTGTCATCGACCCAGAACAAGAAATCACCCGCTTGCAAGGCTGCATCGTCCGACAATGCGAGGAACTCGCCTGGGCAGAGAATCATCTCGACACGTATGGCGACTTGATTAACAGGCATGAGAAAAAGATTGAAACGCTCCAGTCTGACAAGAAAATCGATAACGACAGAGTCAAAGAACTCCGGAATGAAAGCGATATCCAAGCGCGCTTGCTAGAAACACGACAGAGGAGGATTCAGGAGCTAGAGGCAGAAGTCGCAGCAAAAGAGCGAAGGATACAGCAACTTCAGGGCCAGGAGGATAGGTTGATGAGGGAGAGAGAACCGGTGGTGGCGAGTTGGGGAAGCTGGCACTTCTCGTTTCGGTTTGGGTCGCCCGATAGATACAAGCATTAGTGAGGATTTGGTGGCTATTTTTGTGCTGGTTAGCAAAGAGGATGGTCTCAAACCCTTGATGCTGTCGGCTGAAATTTTCCTGACTGCGTTTCTGTTGTACGGTGGCGTGTGCTCGTGTAGTCGAGTGTGCGCGGGCGTATGCGAAGGTGTGTCTATTGTATCGTGTAACGAGACATGTCGCATCGACATATGGTCGATCGATGACTAAGGTGCTAACTACAAAAGAGGCAAGTTACATCATAGTCCTTGGCATAGTGATATCCGTACTTCCAATCAGCTCAACACTCCTCCAGGACGGCTATCACGTCCGTTTCAAACAAAAACAGTAAACAAAGGAGAAGAGGAGCCAATCAAACATTGTGGATCTCCTCGAAACAAACGTGCCCAATCAATCAATTTGCTTTCCGACGGCATTCCCGATGCCATTTCCAGTTCCGATACCATTTCCGTGACCATTCCCGAGACCATTTCCGATTGTACCGAGGCCATTTCCGAGGCCATTCCCGAGTCCAATTCCGATCATTCCCATCGCTGCACACTGCTTCAAGAAGGCGGGCTTCGGCAGTGGCTTTGTGAAGCAGTCGGCGAGCATCTCAGCAGTCGGTACGTAGCTCAAGTCGATCTCTCCGTCTCTAGCCATATCTGCAGCAAGATAGTACTTGGTCGCAATGTGTGCAACTGCAGTTCCGCGGTAGATTCTGTTCTTGATGCTCGCGATCAGTGACTGTGAATCGGAGAACACGTGAGGGATAGTCGGGATGCCGAGCTCGTTCAAGAGATGCGAGATCTGTGTGAGTCTCATGCAGCCTACTCCAAAGGCATAGTATTCGGCATCGGTCGTGGACTGGGCAGTCGACTTCTGTTTTCTCGATCTCCAGTCGACCGCTCCTCCGAAGGTGATGACCAGTCCACTTGTCGATTTATAGTCATCCGGGCATCCAGCATAGTCCGAATCGACATAACATCTAAGTGCACCTTCTTCTTCTCCTCCGAAACGCAGTCGCCAGTCCTTCGTGCCGTTGAGGTACCGAAACACGCGCTTGAGAGCTACCATATGCTCATTGCTCGGGTCGTGATTGTACCGGCTGAGAACTCCGATGGCATATGCGATATCGGGCCGAGTGGCGGTCATCGCGTACATAAGGCTTCCGATCATCGATTGGTATATGGTCGGATCGCAGGCTTCTTCGTCGGGCTTCCTCTTGTGAAGCTTCATTGCCATTGGCGTGGCAACTGGCCTGGACTCGTCCATTCTGAACTTCGCCAAGATCGTCCGAATGTAGCTGTGCTGATGGATGTCGATCGTGTGATGCTCCCGATTGCGTTCGATGTTCATGCCGAGATAGAAGGAGACACTCCCGAGATCATGCATCCGGAATCTCTTCTTCATCTGATCCTTGATCTGCCCAATCAAGCCCTCGTTAGCAATGATAAGGAGATCATCGACGTACAGAACGACCGCAGCAACGACTATTCCGTGATCCTCCTTGTCATGGAGCACGAACAGTCCTCCGTCGACACGTGATGCCACGAATCCAATCGAGATCACGAAGTCCTTAAAAGTGCCATACCAAACGTGCGAAGACTGCTTCAGGCCATAAAGAGACTTTCTCAAGCGGAGTACCATCTTCCGCGAAGTCTTTGTTAATCTCCCTGTTTGGACCAAACGAAAATATCCCTGCGGCGGGTGCATATAGATCTCTTCCTCCAAGTCAACTCCCAAGAAAGCCGTGCATACGTCCATTTGATGGATCTCGAGATCGTACTTGGCGGCGATGGCGAGTGCCAGCCTAACGTGGCCCAAGCGAGCAGTCGGTGCATACGTAGCCTGGTAGTCGATGCCTTCGATTTGGTGATTTCCTCCACAGACTAGCCTGGCTTTGAACCGCTGCACATTGCCTGCTCCATCGCGCTTGATCTTGTATACCCAGTGACTTGGCAAAGCCTTTCTCCCTTCCGGAAGCTCCACGAAATCTCCAAAGACTTGATGCTGACCAATTGCATCTAACTCTTCTTTCATCGCCGTATCCCATTTCTCGGCGAGCGGAGACTCGGTTGCTGCTTTGTAAGACTTTGGATCGTCGATGTCATCCTCGTGATCGTGATTATTGGAGATCGCAGCTGCAGCATAGATGGGAATCATATCCTCAAATTCCTCATCTTCGAGAGCCAATTGTGCAGACTCTGCCAATTTATCCTTCCCAGCGCGGTTTCGGCGACTGCCTTCGGCCGGCGGCTTCCATCCATCTCCAAGTGACGTCTCAAGGCCAGCCAATTCTCGTGACTTCTTCTTCGGCTTCGGAGGATCCGGAGGTGAATCGTCCAATGGCTCCTCCGTTTGACGTTCGGAATTTCCATCTCCGGTTGGCGGCTTCTCGATTGACTGTGAGGTTTCAGATTGCTTCTTGGTGGGTGTGGGTTCCACGATAACGTCTCTGTAGAAGTGCTCGTTCAAGATCGCTTCGTCTGCAGCATTCGGTGCTGTGTACCGCTTTCCTTCTCTGAATACCACATCTCTGGAGCGGTGAAGCGTCTTGGCCAATGGATCGTATACGAAGT
>Ga0307514_10002181_pt1 | contig 21037 bp, 19 predicted proteins | sample 16_EM_MG_FD_203088 | JGI IMG/M metagenome (GOLD analysis project Ga0307514, IMG submission 203088) | Populus trichocarpa ectomycorrhiza microbial communities from riparian zone in the Pacific Northwest, United States - 16_EM | ecosystem: Host-associated > Plants > Roots > Unclassified | place...
CCCCCCCCACACACACACAAAAATAATGCGAGGGGTGAATGACAATACTCTTGCCGTGCGACATATTAAGGCAGGGTCCAAAGGCCGGCGATCTAATATTTCTTCACTCCATCGTTTGATCTACCAATACGGGCATCCCCCGGTTAATCTACATTGCAACCGGTCACAAAAAAGAAAATACTTTGCTGGTTGATGATTTATAAAGGAGTAGGTACTTTGATACCGGTACAAGGTTATGCCTCAAACTTGCATACTTGTCAAAAAGGGGTGTTACTCTATTGCAAAATATGCTTTGGGCTAGTCTTGTTGGTTTTTAGCAGATAAGAGCTTCAATATATAACATATAAAAGGAGATGTGCCGGGACCGATGGAATGCGGTGGCGAGTGTAATGACCCAGTTGGAGAAAACTACTACTCCCCGCGCTTAATCTTAGTCTGGCGGGCGCTTCTGGGCTCCAATTAGTTGACGCCTTGCATCTGCAACTACCACTCAGATCTCCAAGATCCATGTGCCGTAATCGGGTCGGGAGTTGTGTTATGTGTAGTAGGAAAGAGACGGAGGTAGTGAATGCTAACCTAAAACTGGTTGGCATAATCTGTGGGGAAGCGGGATTCAAAGTTCCTGTTAGCAAATCGACCGCAGGATAGGCCTACGTTGGGCCGGCCACTGTCGGCCAGCCGAACGCCAACACAACTATCAGTTTGCTACACAATATTAATTGACTTGGTCGTGGGTGAATCTGCCTGGCTTTGACAATCTGCTCTGTTCTTGAAATCTTGTGGATGAATACCCCCGCACTATTTTACCCCTTGCTCCCCACATTGAAGATCTTTTCGAAGGGACTCTTAAACAACCATCCCATTGGCCCGCCAATCCATGACGGTTTTAAATACATATGTCAACCTCCATAGTCGAGGAGCTCATGAAGTACACAACTATCGCAACACCGAGTCTACATACTAGCTACATTTAAGTTTCGGTACTGTCATTGTCTAAAGTAAAAGATTCCTGGAAAAAGGATGGGCAACTTGATGCGCGCCAGATTTTTGATCTTAGTGGAGAATTGGAACTCACTCACTCACAGGGATTTGTATGTGTTGATGATGACTTGGTGGCTAGGTCCCACAGTGCGGGGAGAGGAGGAGGCGGAGGAGGATGCACGTTGCCGCCTTGCACGCCCGCGCATCTCATTCCCTTCATCAATGTGAACCCTGGTATAAACATCGCATCATCATCGTCATCATCATCATCACCATCATCATTACCATCATCATCAGCACCTAGTACACTTTTTTCTCTTGTTGAAAAAAATAAAACACACATGAGACGTAGGTATGTAAGCCGGAATGGTAAGAGAATGGCGGGGAAGGGCGGAAGCCTAGTTTGGATGGAAGGGCCGGGTTGTGTGTCACAGTTTTTGCTTTTGATGAGGCTACCCGTCACAGTCACCAGTTCACCGTCCTTTCGCTGGCCCCGAGTGACAAGCCACCAGGGACAAGACCACTACTTTTATTCTGTTGGTTGACCGGGTCTCCACATACATGCAAGCCTTCGCTACAAGATGGTCTTGAAATTCCAAACGGGACATTAAGCACGAGCATGAGCATGAGCATGGGCCGGTTCAACTGTCCATCTGTAAGGTAGGTGAGCACGGAAGCAGTGCAGTGCAAGCAAGGCTCCGAGACTTATCTGTATATCATGTACGACACGATATCACCTCACAAGTTTTTTTTCCCTCTTATCCACGCGGCCGCGGCCGCAGGATACGGAGACAGACAAGTGCTGTTATATCCACAAACTAGCCTTGCCCAGCCCCATTTTGGGGCTCTCGTTGCGCAGGGGTGTATGAACACATCTTATGTGAGGCAGTGGAGGTGGTGGGTGGAGAAAATCCATCCTCGTAGATTAAATGAGTTTGTCGTTCATATCGCATATTATATTACCCCAACAGAACCCCACACTCGATCCCTCCACACCAACACACCACACCACCAACCAGAATCACTTCCACACCACACACCCGACTTTTATCACACGAGATGAGAGCATAGCCAGGTTTGTTGGAAGAAGCAATGTTAAAAATAACTGCGTGGGGGATGATTCAGCGCATCGGACAAGGTACGACTCAAACATGGAGGTTTTTTTTGCTCTATGATGATCGAGATCAATGATTGTATGTGAAGAGATGGTCATAGTAGATGATAATAAGTAATAGGCGGAGTATCTCCGCTTCACGATAATAATAAGAAAATCTTCTCTCACACCACAAATAGCCCTCTATAATGACCTAACTGACAAATGGATATTAAGCTACGTAAAAAAATAAAAAAAAAAATACTGTGACCCAAAAACCAAACCCGATGTATACGGGGATGGATAGGCGCGGAATAGATAGAAAGAAAAGACCCTTCTGAGCTCCGAAAACCCAAGAACAATCAGAACGCCCACTTAAAACATGTATCCACCGTTAAACAAGGGAATTTGCAGGAGGAGCAGAGTCAGAATTCGCCGACAAAAACACTAACCCGAACTCTATGAAAATAAATAAAAAAATTCGTTCACCAGCCAGCGAAAAAAAAAACATAAAGAAACCCAAGTTATCCTGTGGAGAAAAACCAAAAGAATCCGCCGTCCCAATGCAAATCATGTCCATACCATTAACTGAATTTTTTTTCAAACACGCTCGGCCAAGTCGTTCCCCGCGACAGAGTTCGCGGAGGAGGATGAATTCGAGACAATGCCAACGTTCAGGAGGTCTTGCACAGCCACCCTTGGAACTAAAGGAACAGGGAGCTTCCTCTGGGCGCCATCGGTGCGGCTTATTATGTCGCTCAAACTAGTGGTACCGGGGCGGTGAGTCGGCTGTGGAGAAATATTAGTGTTGTATGGGTCTGCAATCTCCATAGGAGCAAGAGCAGGCATGTGCCGGAGTGACAAGTGACGAATGCTTGGAAGCTGCATTTGATAGTCATAGTCCCTTGGGTGAATTCTTGGCGAGTGGTGAGGAGTTGCTAATGGGGTGTGTTCTGGAGTGGGAGAGCATGAGTCATGGGAGAGAGTAGGAGAAGGTGGAGCTGTCGATGCTGGTGAAGTAGGTCTTGACCTCTTCACTGCACGGTGTGCCATGTATGGATCATCATCCTCGTGAGAATGTGATCTTGACATCGGATGACTGTGACCGGACAATGATGGAAGGGGGGGGAGCTGTTGTCTGTGGATGTGATGCCCATACTGGGGTGGGCCTAGATATGAGGGATTCCGCTCACGTTCAAGTTGGGCACTGGCCGTTTGTGCAAGCACGCCAAGGTCCAGATGACCCCCCATTGCTGGGGTGCTACTCGACCTTCCAAAGGGCGGGTAGCTATGGAGATGCGAGAGATGCATTGGATGATGGGTAGGAGGAGAAACATTGGGGGAGCCCACATTTGAGGCAGGGGCAGATTTTGAAATCAACTTGACAGGAGGGGGCATCATCGCCCCAACACTCTGCTCTTGTGGGGTTGTGGTACCTGATGATTGTGAGGACTTGTTACTTCGCCTGGAGTTTGGGTTCGTGTGGATCCTGGAATGTCGGGTGAGTTCATCAGATCGGCTGAATCTCTTCGAACATCCTGGAAATGTGCACCCATGTGGCTTCTCTCCAGTATGTGTTCGGATGTGTCGAGTTTGATGTTCCAGACGATGGAATGCCTTCTCACAGAGAGGGCACTTATACGGCCGTGGGAGTTCACCCCTTTGATCCGTCTGCATATCCTGGGCACCACCAGCTACCAGTGGAGGCAGCATACCTATAGTACTCGAAGCCATGCTATGGGGGGGTTGCTGGAGCAGTGAGGAGATGCTGTTTGTTGAGGCGGATTGTTGCATGTGAGCCGTTCGTAGGTGGTCTAGACTGTCGTTATGGGCGTTGTTGTTTTTGAGCAAGGAGAAGTGTTGATGTAGCGCTAGTTAGGAAAACTTGAGTCGAGAGTTCAACGAGGCGGAGAACGGAGGTGGGACGGGGTGGGCCGCAAATATATAGGGATGAGTTTGGACTGTTGTTGTAAGGGAAAAATCTTAGGCGCGGAGATCGATAGATGATGGGGCGTGGGGAAAATAAAAAATGAGGAGTGGCAGGGAAGGGCGTGGGAGGGACACTAGTAGCAAGGTCTGGTCTGTGTGTGGGTGGGTGCTTCTGTTATGTACCGTATGCTACCTCGGCGTGCTGCAACCTGGGCTTGGTGTAGATGGTATTGTTACTTGCTTGCCTTCACTACAATCTCGCACCCTCCACTTTTTTGCGAGCAGGAGATATACCGCTCCGCCTGGGCAGGCACAGACAAACGAAAACGAGGAGGTGCCTGCGAGGGCTCTCTATTACGGGCCTCCTTCCCTGCTACCTATGCTTTTTCGCACACCTCATCCGGAGCGATCAGTCGCTATGCTGATATGCTCATGTGTGGTGTTATGGGGCCCTCTTTGTTTCTTGCACGCTCGCTCTCACAGGTCAGGGGGGCGCAAATGGCTGCGCCTGAGAGTGTGGGGGGCAAATGGTCTTGAACCAGGGGAAGTTCACACAGGCCCCCGGCCAGGCTACGGTTGGGTCACCCCAACTTGCGGCGTGCTGACAGGCTGGACTAATGGTGAGACTGCGGAGTCAAAAGAAAGCTGCAACACAACAATGGCGTAAGAGACCTTGCTCGGCAATGTAGTGCATTGTGGGGTGCGGAGATGCGAATTGGAGGAGAGGGGGACGGGGGCGGAGAGGAACAGGGAACGCCCGTGATAGGATATAGACTTTGTTGTGTTGTCGGTTGATAGGTTCAACATACTTTTTCGGCGGCGGATGGCAGTGAATGAGAAGTTACGTACCATTACTCTGCTGCGGCCTGACCAGCTGGTGGACCTAAAGCTTTCGCTCATCCTAACCTTCATGAAAACTCACATCTCCCCAATAAGAGTGCTAGGCCCACCGCGGGTGGATCAGGGCAGCTCGATTGCTAGACGTTGTGAATTTCGGCTTTGTGCCTTGGCCAGATGAAACGTCACAGGGAAAGTCTGATCTTAGTGTCTATGCCTACTTATGGTGCAAGCCGAGAGCTACGGAGAACAACGCGGCGACGACGACCATCCTACGACAAAGGACGATGATAGGCGTCTGACGAAAGCTGGGGATGCGTCTGTTGAAGCAGGAGCGGGGGTCAATGAGAGAGGCCTATAGTCTTTCGCCGCTACTCTACAACTCTATTCCCCTCTTTTCCCGCCACGAAAGGGAATCTATGACGCTGTTTTCCTTCATACCCACAAATTGCACACAATACCATCTCTGGGGGAGAGTCAGATATGGGATAATGTCATGGTGCTTAATCCCCTCCACCCAACGGGAATGCGCGCTACTGGTGAAATCTTCACGCGGAAAGGAACAAAATATGAAGGACATGGGTTCTGGCTTTGGGGAAGTGGGGGTTTGTTTCTGCCCCCCTCCTATGATGCCATTGCGTATGCACTACGGCGACGCGGGCCCTGCAAACAGTACATTTGTTTTGGTTATCGTTCATCTATTTTTTATCCCGCCCTGGGCGGGGTGCAAGGAAACCTCGCTACCTACATAAATGCCTAGCTTGTGATCCACCGACTCTTCAAGATAGGGGAAGATTCACAATTGCCAGTGATAATAGTTGAATGGTGTGCATGTGGAAGTAACATCGACAGGTTGTAGGTTGCTACTGGGTACATGAGATGATAGGTAATAGGCAAGATCGTACGGAGCTGCCCATTGATTGGTAGGCATACAGTATGTGCAGCCGCTGGCCAAAGTAGAGTATGTTGATGTTTTTCGTTCATGCAATCTAATAAAACAGGAGCTTAACTGGCTTGCATACGACATCCAAACAGGCCAAATGTACCAAATTACACTGCTATCGCAGTAAATTCGCAATGTAGGTACGAACGGTCATGAACCTTGGTTGTTACTCAGTGGACGCCGACATTCCAAGGACATCTCGCTCCTCTTGGTATGGTGATGATAGGACAGCATAATCAGGGGTAGCGAAAGCTGGTCTAATTTCAGATAATTACGGTCAATCGAAACAGCGAATGACAGGCGTGTTTGATGTGTCGTGTCCGTAACGGCTAATCGCTCTGCAAATACCCTTCTCCGACAAAACAAGCGCCTTTCTTGTCAAACAATTCGTTACCAATGAAATTGGACACACTCTCCCCTGAAAAGGATAGACGGACTCAGCATTTTGTTGTAACCCGGCCTCGCTTCAGGAAAAGGGGCCCATTATCAAATACAGCTTACTTTCGTCTCTCGTGAGCAGAACTGAGGGTATGCGATCGCATGGGTATTAATCCCCTTCAGCCCTTCTCTCTGGGTAGAGCTGTTTGCGGGGCACAGGAACCAGCCCACACGTGGACCTTGTTCAATCAGACAACCCGGGTATCCGTACTCAGATCTAATATGCAAGGACTTGATGCGAAAATGCTTCATATTTTTGTCCCGTACGTTCCTGGAATTCCCATTTTTTCATGATAAAGACATCCTGGGCTGCCAATACACCCAACTTTAGTCACGGGTATATATCATCATTTCTTTGGCCCCATACACACTTTAAGACACGGGCTAGGTTCCATGTTTAGCACAACCATTTTTTCTGCGTGCAGGTCATTGAGTGAGCCTGGCTAGTCGGTCAGGGGTCGAATTCTCCGTCCCGAAAAAGTTTCTCCGTGTCTGAGACATGGAACTACAGATACAGACATTACTTAAGCAATTCCAACAAAAATCTTGCTATTTTATGACTGACAGGCGCAATAGATACCGATTGCGGGTCTTATAATTGAGTCGGTGGTCTGGTTGGCACCAGAGTCATCCCCACATTCCACTTATTCATCCAATCTAACTGGTGAGCCTCACAACCACTAAATACGTGCCCTCCCTATGGCCTTATGCTATGTGTGATCACTATCTTCAACAAACAAAAACAAAAAACCCTAGCTGCTGTCTCCCACTCAATATCCAAACGTGCCTGATCATTAATTCTGTATTCAGATTGGAAGACCTTGCACCCCTTTTTCCCGACCCTCTGCTCTTAAGGCACAACAATTTGTGCCTTGCGGCCTTTAGCCAGATGCGGCTGAGCCACATTCACATGTGTGACAAAAAATCCCGATCCAAAATCTAATGCTAATAAACTACCGAGAAAAAAGATAATTCTCCCAGGACGACTTTGTTGGCAATCGCAATGGCTGATTAACGCTACCTTCCCATATTAAATGTCCGCTGTGGGGAAAGGCAATATGCATGGGGATATGGGAGTTAAAGTGTTCTAGTTCCTCCCAATCGTGTGGTGTGGGGAGCATCGGGATCTGGCGAGCGTGTACTTTCCCAGAAGAGAGGCACACAAAACAATGCCATCGATTAAATCTCACTTTTTGCGATTCTCCCCACGCTGGATAACTGATAATGGGATACCGTTGGGTGAGGCTCTGGGTGTGTTGGTCTAGCTTGTTTCTTACTTAGCCAACCGGGTGTACGTGAGAAACCCAATTGCTCCGGGTTTTGCCGATATCGCGAGATGGATTTCAGTGCAAGTTTGCCAAGATCGTCTCACACTCCCAAGGGTCGCAATTGTGCAACTTTGAATTGCGATTGGTGACTGAGATACGGATATGTTGAACCTGAAGGTTGATAAGTGATCTATGAGCCCTTTTTAAAATTTGTTTACAATTACATATCATTGTAACGTCCAATTAAGAATGTCATAAGAATCCACCGACCAACACATCTTACACACGAAGATATTTATACTCGGTAATTTAGAACGATCGGTATTTCAGGGAAATACATACGAGTTAGTATAACCAGCACCAACAATCGTCAGGCTTGGGTAGGGTAGTCCTTGCAGCTCCACATGAATTGAAATATGCCTTTTCACATGTCAATAGGTAAATGCTTTTTCGTCACTATTGGCTAAGTAGTCATAGTCACCACCACTAACATTGACCCAGAACCCATTGAGCTGTGAAGTTGACATCAAGCATTCGCAATTTTTTCTGCATTCATTCATTCACCCGACGCCCCCCGGACCCGAAAGAGGAACGTTCTGCAGAAGTTCTTCCCAACTCACCGTCCACGCAGCACAAATGCAGGCACAAAGGATTGTAGTCTGGTTTCTTCCATGGAGTGCACCAGCAGCAACTGCATTTAGCACGCTAGGTAACCTGTTTTCCGGGACCTTCTTTGCTTTTTGTCCGTGGCCTTATCTGCATACTTTTCTGTAAATGTATGTACAGCATGTCAACAGGGCTTAAAGCAGCTACTACCAGAATCAACAAAGATATACGGTACGGTATTTACGGTTTCAACTCGAGAAAGCTTAATAGGTGTTGGCACATGCGGCTTCCCACCAACCAGACTATGGCTTTCCTCCGCATGCAGATACCATTAATAGTTTAACGCATAAGATCCCAGTTTGCTAGAGTATGGTGAGATCTCATTTCCTGGTACTCTACCGCTCACGCCATGCATCGTCACGGCATTAGGTACACTATCGGAGCCGGGGTCGGGTCTAGTCTCGTGCCTTTGAGGTCAGGGACAATCATCGGTCCCACGGGATTCTTAATCCAGCTAGGTCGTGGACTGGATGGGCGCCTTGCAACAGCCGCTGCCGCCATGTTATAATCGGCTGTCGGCCACAAATCTCTAATAGCATACCTAGCCCAACTTCGGAGGAAAATTTTTCGTTATGGACCTAAATGTGCAAAAACAATTTTGCGACTACAAAATCAATAAATGAATGAGTGGGTTGGACGTTTTGTGGTAGAAGTGTATCATTACGTCACTTATTCCTCGCGGGTCAGCTACCGTACATCTGGTCTAGAGGTTCGGATTGGACATGTGGGGGAGGCAAATATGTGGTGGGGTTATCGTGCCGGCTCAGAGCATGATTGACTCTTAACGTAATCAGGTTAAATAAATATATGGCAAGCCATCCAGGTGATGGACGCAAATACGTTACCCACCCGCGGTCCGAAGGACAAAAAAACGCCGCAGTCTGTCTGGGTGGGATCTCCCCTTTGGGTTTTCCTGAGGAATTTCCGTTGGCGTTACTCTACACCTTATCGGACTGGAGGAGTGATGTACATGGTGAAGGCTTAATGGCACCAAGAAGGTCCTGTTTCTCCTCAACTAGAAAAGATGTCATCATCCGGTGTTTCGGAAAAACTAACCCGGAACTAGCCTGGGTGGAACAACCTTTCCTTTGTGTGTTTCGAGTTATGTAATAGTTGCTGACAGGCTCTATCATACGAGTATTCAGCACTTCACCGAGCGAATGGCGTTGTTGAGGTAATTCGCATTCTTGAAACGACAAATTATGTTATTACTCGGATGTAAACTCACAGTAGGAAAAGGGATGACTGCGAGAAATCGAATGGAAATTTCAGGGTAACCTTACTACCAAAAGCTACTCTTGCCTACTAAAAAATGGTTGGTTTGAAATTACCCTGAAGGAGCAAAGCCCGCACCATTGTTTTGTGTAGGCATCGGTAAGAAGGCCATTTGGGCCACCTACAGAGACACAGCCTCATATCCTAGAGTCCACGGACGTTCCTCAACCTGGATACATCGGCAGTGACTTTAGACATATTAGTAATCATGTGGATATGATTAACCAGACTAGTATTAGTGCAGCATAAACGCCTCAGCACAAATGAACGGATGCTTGCGGCACCGGGAAGTTGGTACCAAACTGGTATTGGTCGTCAGCTAAAATATCCCTGATGGAGCGAGTCAATAGCCCTATCACTCCACTACAGGATTTCATGGTTGGGCTTCCAAATCTCTCGCAGATGGTGATGAGCCCCATGGAAGTGGGGGGCCAGTAGCTGCCCTGCTGTAGCAAGGACCATTACCGCCAGCCCAGCTCTTGAACCCACTTGAGGTAGGTTTGACACCAATGAGCAATACCTACCACTGGGGCTATTACTGTAGAGCCGCTTCAGCCCCCTTGGTGATAAGACAGACAGTCCAATTTCGAAGGGGAGGGGAACAGGTTCCTGATATGATTAGTAACAAAGCAACAAAGCCTGAGGCATATAGCTTAGGCTACCAGTCCGGAAGAGCGCCGTATCCTTTGGGGCATGGCAATTTCGGCCACACATACAGAAATTGGTGTCCTCAGGGACTCTGTGTCAATCCAGGGTTTACATACCATCCTACTCCCGTACATTTGTACTGAGCCACTGGAAATTCCTTGGAAAATCAGAACTTTGTTACCCTGAGCCGTGACACAAAACTTACACAGATACAATCCCAGTAAGCATACAGTCATCTGATGCCTCTAGGTATGTAATCTCGTGGTCTGGGTTACCCATAGTATTTCACGCACAACCAGAGATGTTGAGACCATATATTATTGGAATCTTCCTGCTGGGGTTGGCCTACATGCGCCTTCGATTGAGTATTGGTAGGGTAACCAATATCTCAAAGGCTAAATAATTTCAGCTAGTGATACTGACTATGGGAATAGCAGAGAAGTAAGAGTAACTGTCGGAGCTCTTCCGGGCCAAATAATGGCGATAGCATATGGTGCCATTAAGTTCACCCAAACCTCATTACCTAATTTGGTACAACCATTCCATAGTGCAACCAGACCGTCCGCTACACAATGTAGCGGTTCCGAGACTACGTTTCTACTACTTACTGTCCTAGAGGATCAATCAAATTAAATTCCCTAGTCAGCAAATAAAGTTACAGAAATTAATGCTACAACCAAGACCCATTTATTAGTAATAATTATTTTGTATCCTTGTTTACTCAGCAACTGGAATTTTTTTTAAGTTTCTAAATGCATGTATATAAAGCCACACGTGAGTTGACGCCAAGATTTCAAGTGTCTCATCTTTTTATGCCCTTATTACAACTGGGCTGCTTAGTCCCATATCAGCTTTCCTAATGTCAACCCTTCGGTGCCTACATCCAGCGATCCGAGCTTTACTACCAATACGATGCCCCTACAATGTGTCGATACCACCGAATGCACAATTTCATAGTTCACCTGCGTTAGAGGCTCGAGCTCGCACCACAAGGGACAACAACAAGAACAGAGGAGTATCTGCAATTCACCGAAAATATCCGAAGGACCCATTGTCAGTGTCCAAAGTACCGCTTCCGGAGCCTGTGGCCCCGGAGGAAAAGCGACCGGTCACCGTGGATAGTGATCATGGACTTTACGGCTTCTTCGCAAAAAATGGCAAGGTGTTACCATCCCCGGAGGAGGACGTCCAGCATGGTACGGAATATTCGGTGTAGTGGAGGGAGAATTGAGTCTCAGTGGCGCTAATATCGTTTTGTTTCTTTAGGGAGGGCATGGTCCGTAGAGGAATTGCGGCGGAAGAGCTGGGAAGATTTGCAAAAGTTGTGGTGGCTGTGCGTAAAGGAGCGTAACATTTTGTACACCCAGAGCCTGGAAAGAAAAAGGCTTGATCCTGGATTCGGTGAATACGAAGCCAAGGGAAAGGACAGAGAAGTAAGTTCACCTGGACAACGTGGGCCTCGTGAGAACTGCTAACTTGTAACTTCAAGATCAATCGAACACAGAGAGCCATAAAACACGTGCTCACTGAGAGATATTATGCATGGCAAGAAGCGAAGGAGCTTGCGAAACTGGATCCCCAGGTTAATTTGACGGGACACGGACCTGCATACGATCCCATGGTTTTCGAGGTAAGTACAAAGATCCTGGAGGTCAACTTTTGGTTTGCTAATATATAAGACTTAGGAGCCAGCAGCGCCAGCAGCGAGTAAGATACCTGAAAGCAAACAGGTGCCGTGAGGTGTGGCAGGAGAAGGCGTTTCTTTGTACAGTTTACTACCTTAAACATACCTTGACCTTTGAACTCGACCTTGAACCACGCAACTCACGTGGGGTGGTGGAGACAGTGAATTTGAGTTAGATCAGGGGCAGCGGCCCAATTGCAGTTTGTGTGAAGCAGTTTGCTGTCAGTGCTTGGTGCACAGATCAGGAGAGCCTGCACTAGCCTGTATTGGTATGGATACCATACTGCTCGGCACAAGACCGCTAAGTCAGCAAGCGGGCCCGGGATACGTGTGAGACGCCTGAACCCCTACCTGAACCCCTCCTTTCCGTCCTCAATCCTCCCAACTTAACTTCCCGTCTTCCCACGTCAACAACCAGTCAGTCCGCGATACACGAAACTCCAGTACCTAATCTTTATTCTATAAAGCAATTATGGATGACTCTGGATTGAAGGACCAGTATGACGTTATCGTCGTTGGAACTGGTAGCTCTCCTTTATACCCCACTATAGAAGCAATTATATGCTAAAGCTCTAATCACAGGATTGACTGAGTGTATCTTATCTGGGTATGTTCACTACCGGAAGCTCATGGAGCCAGAAGCCATCTAATATGCCTGGGAAAATAGTATCTTCAGTGTTGAGGGCAAGGCTGTCTTGCACATTGACAGGAACTGGTACTACGGCGGGTACCACCTCCGACTCTCCTATTGGGTGATCCAATGCTAACGATGCTACAGGGAGAGTGCAAGCCTGGATTTGGATCATGTATGTAGCTATCCCCCCCTCCGTGCCCGGAGGATGCTAACTCTCCAGCAGTTCTGGAAGACCTACAAATGGACCCCTGAACAGAGGGCAAAGGATGCGGAATATCAAGCTATTTGTCAGAAGATTGACAGCGAGGAGGAAGCCAAAGCTCGAGCTTACAAGAAGGATCACGGTGGCTCCTTGGAGGGATATAAAGCTGCTGACCGATGGTCATTGTACCCCCGATCCCCTGGCCCCCGTGTTCCAGCTGCATGGATCAAGCCAGGGGCTACTATGAACGAGCTTCCTCGAGAGTGCAACAAGTGGCACATCCCATTGGTACCAAAGTTCCTTATGGCAGACGGAGAGCTGACCAAGTTCATTCGTTCAATTCCTGCTCTCCATGACATTGAGTTCCTTCAGGTCGGCGGCTCCTACGTGGTCCGTAGCGGCGCTCCCCACAAGGTCCCATCCACCCGAATGGAGGCATTGTCCTCCCCTCTAGTCTCGAGCATGCAGAAATTGTACCTTCAGAACTTCCTCCAATTTATTGCTGCTTACAAGGATGAAGACCCAAGCACCCATAGGAAAGGTGAGTCAGCTGTGGGGTCCGACATGCATTTACCTCCTAACAACATTTCATAGGACTGAGCCTCGACTCCAACACTATGAGGGATTTCTACAAGAGCTTTGGTCTTGATGCCTGGACCTCTGAATTTATCGGCCATGCCATGGCTTTGTATGTGGACGACTCCTACCTTGACCAGCCAGCTAGGGAACCCATACAGCGAATCATTCTTTACGTGAGGTCAATGGCCCGCTTTGGAAAGTCACCTTATATCTTCCCCAGATATGGTTTGAATGAACTCCCTGAGAGGTTCTCTCGTGTTTCTGCTGTGTATGGTGGACTTCATGCTCTGAACACTCCTCTGCAGGAGGTTGTGTATGAGGGAGGAAAGATGACTGGAGTTAAGATTCTCCATCCCGAGACCAAGACTGAAGTAACGATCAACACTAAGACCCTAATTGCCGATCCTACATACTTCCTTGGTGACTCCACAAAGATCCGTCAAGTCGGGAAGGTGGTGCGTGCTATTTGCATTATCAATCACGAGATCGAAGGCCTTGCCGGAATTGACTCTGCGCAAATCATCATCCCAGCCAGTCAAATGAATAGGAAGAACGGTAGGTTACCAAATAAGTATGGATTTGTGGCTATTGGCTAATGTACAGTAGATGTATACATCTTCATGGTCAGCTCTACAAACTTCAAGGTTGCTCAGGAGGGCTATTCTATCGTCTCTGTGTCCACCATTGTTGAGAGTAATGGTGACCAACCTGAGCGGGAGTTGGAGCCTGGTTTCGCCAGAATTGGTCTTGGTTCTGGTTACCTGGGTAGAAACGAGGAGAAGTACGCAGGTTCATATTTTCATATTTTCAGAGTTTGACTAACCTTTTTGATAGGTTCATCCAAGTTGTTGATCTCTATGAGCCAGTTGCCGACGGAAGGCGCGACAACGTCTACATCACTCGCAGTTACGATGCCACAACTCACTTCGAGACTTGCACAGGTATGTAGAGATCTGAATACACTATGAAAAGGCACTTTGGGCTGACAATTTTGGATTAGATGATGTCAAGGATATCTTCAAGCGTATCACTGGAAGTGAGCTTGTGGTTGAGAATCTCAAGGTGCAACAACCTGTGGAGGAGGATGAATGAGGATAACATACCAGTGTAATCGTTTCTTGTATCACGGGCATTCTTTCTTTTGAACCTATGGGGATAGTATATGGTGTAATTTGATGTTTTGATTACTGGGAAGCATTCATTAAGCACAATCTTGCCTATGGTGTAGTTGGGTTTTGGTTGCGTCAGATATATCCAGTTGTACATTGATTGAGAGACCGGAACGAATGGCTTCTGAGGAACTGGAATGCGGACAATCATCGATATCACTACTACCACTCTTTCTGTACTGTTACTCTTTCTAGTACGAGGTTATTAATTGAACTTGACTTGACAAAAATATGACTGTCCTTCACATGACTGATGATGTAAGCGTGGTAGCTTGTTCACATGTTGCAAGACTAGAGGTAAGTATGGTAGAATAATATATCAAGCTCTGGATTGGTGCAGTGACAACAACCCAATATAAGAGCGACCAAAACAACAGACCTTACTTATACTAAGGCCCGCATTGTGACAATATTAGAATCTAATGTCCTACGAAGGCACTCCCGGCGCCTCCTCTCCCGGTATTGGTATCCCCCAACTCGCCGCATGTCTTCTGATCGGATACCTCTTCTTCCGATGGTACAATTCCTCATCTCCCCCCGCCAGCTCTGACACCGGGTCAGCGTCGTCATCAGTAGCTGCAGCAGCACCCCGGAGGCCTCCTACTGCACAGGACTTTGCTAGACTTGAACAGCGCGCGGAAATTGTGCACGGAATGTTCCCGCAAATTTCGTTGAGCTCGATTAAGTGGGAACTGCAGAAAAATAGGGGGAGTGTGGAGGTCACAACAGAGAAGATTCTGGAGCAGGGGTTTTTGCCAGAGGTGCGTCGTGTGTTTTGTCACCTCCGTGTACTGGTACTGACGTATTTATTGTGGATCTAGCCACCTACGCCGGCTTCCCCAGCTGGATCAGCCCCGAGGTCAAGAGCACCAACTCCTGCGGGGGGAGTAGCGGCAGCTGCTACGGGTTCTGGATCGAGTACACCGAAGCCATATACAGATTTGATTACGAGGTATAATTTGGCTGATAAACATGCTGCATCATCATCTGAAGATGAGGCGACAGCTCAGGGGAGAGGGAAGGCTTCGGCGTGGAGTCAGGATAAACAGGAAAGACAGGCACTGTTGCAAAAGAGGAGGGAGGAGATGGTACTGAAGGCTAGAAGAAAGTTGGAGGAGCAGGTAGGGAAGGAGAAGGCATCGTCATAACGTTTGCTATGGGGTTTGGGCACTTGACATTCATACACACAGCTACATATTACATACGAAGGATAATTAATATACTGCCTGAAATTGCGTTTTGCCGGTCACTTCGAGAAGTTGAGCTCTGGGAATTCTATTCTACTATACTCCTCTCTATACCTTTCTTTATGTGCTCTTAGTTGCTATTACTCTTTGGTGCATTTTTATTTGGACAAAGGCGTTTCTATGGTTTTACGTGGAGTGTGGGAAGTGATAGGGGTCCCGCCATCTAAGAGATCCTCCAATTATAGTCAATATCAATATATATGACATAATCCCACCATTCTATCACATTATCACATGACACCCACTAAACGCGTTACCAAACACGCACCCCACAAAATTCCCCAGCAACCAAAAACGTCGAATTCCGCGTGCAGGCGCCATTCTATTCAAGCTTGAACTGGGTAGATTGGAGTCGTGTTAAGGATGAGGGTCACGGAAATTATTATTGATGTGAGTTTTTTTGGGGTGCAGGGAAGGAAGTTGGGGATGGAGGCTAATGTGAAGATTGGGTGTGGGGAGTGTAGGGCTTCAAGTCGTATGCGGTGCGAACGGTGATTTCGGGATGGTGAGTTCGTCAGGCTTTATTTGGGTGCGGATGGGAATGGATTCAACTGGAGAGTCATGGCTGTGGATTGGACGACTGGTTGGTGGGGAGTTAAAGGAGCTGGGCATGGCATTTGGAATTGGAGAAGACAGAGCGGCTGGAATCTAAGAGGGCAATGGACTGACTCGTGGATCTAGGGACGAGTCATTTAACTCCATTACTGGTCTCAACGGTTCCGGAAAATCAAATATACTCGATGCGATATGTTTCGTCCTCGGGATAACGAATATGCAGACTGTGCGAGCGCAGAATCTACAGGTACGGGTACACCTGGGGCCAAGTGGAGCGGGCATCAGGGTAGGAGGGTGATGGTGGGCTAATCTTGGGTGGTGATGGTGGTGTAGGACTTGATTTACAAACGAGGGCAAGCTGGAGTTACAAAGGCCAGCGTGACTATTGTCTTTGACAACTCCGACGAGAAGACTAGTCCATATGGATACAACGAGTATCCGCAGATCAGTGTTACTCGCCAGGTACCTCCCCTAAGAGTATCACCCTTCCCCCGAGTACATAGCTAATAAGGATATCGATATAGATTGTTCTCGGGGGTACAAGCAAATACCTCATCAATGGTGTCCGGGCACAACAACAGGCCGTACACAACCTCTTTCAGTCCGTCCAACTTAACATCAATAACCCAAACTTCCTCATCATGCAAGGTCGAATCACTAAAGTTCTCAACATGAAAGCTACAGAAATTCTCTCAATGATCGAGGAAGCCGCTGGGACACGTATGTTTGAGGATCGAAAAGACAAAGCGTTGAAGACTATGGCGAAGAAAAATAAAAAGATTGATGAAATTAATGAATTATTGCGGGATGAGATTGATCCAAAGCTAGATAAGCTTAGGGGGGAGAAGAGGGCATGGTTGGATTTCCAACAGACGCAGAGTGATCTTGAACGGCTGCAGAAGTTGGTTGTGAGCTATGATTATGTTGAGAGCATGGAGAGGTTAACGAGGAGTGGAGAACAACTGGAGGGGAAGAAACAGAGGGTACTGGACTTAGATGCCAATGCGCAAAGATTGCAAGCGGAGATTGCAAATCTGGAGGAGGATGTTAAGAGGGTTACTGCACAAAGGGAGAGGGAGTTGCGGAAGGGAGGGAAGTTCCAGGCGTTGGAGAATGATGTTAAAGCGAAATCTCATGAGATTGTTAGGTTACAGACGGTACTGGATCTCAAGGCTGGGGGGTACAAGGAGGAGCTCGAAAAGAGGAAGGAAGTTGGGGCGAATGTTCAGGAGCTGGAGAAAACGCTGAAGGAGAAAACGAAAGTGTATGAAGAATTGAAGAAGGGGCATGGTGAAGCTAAGGCAGCATATGATGCCAGCCATGAAGAAGCTCAGAAAAAGGAGGAGCTATTACAGACACTTCTTACTGGTGTAGGGTCCCGCGAAGGACAGGAGAATGGATACCAGGGACAACTCCAGGATGCAAAAAACCGTGTATCAGCCGCTATCACAGAGCAGGAACAAGCGAGACTGAAGGTTGCGCATTTGGAGAAGCGGATTAAAGAGGAGGAACCGCGGGCGAGGAAAGCGAAGGAGCAGAACTCGACGCTCATGAAGGATCTTGATGGGCTGCGTGCGCAGGCGAAGAAGATTGAAGCTGAGCTGGAAAAGTTGGGATTGAGTGAAGGCTCGGAAGAGGATCTGCAGAAGGAGGAAGCGGCGCTTCAACAGCGGATTAGGGAGCTTAACCAGCAAGCTGATAATCTCCAGCGAACACTACCCCAGATTGATTTTGACTACTCGGATCCCTATCCTGGCTTTGACAGAAATAAAGTCAAAGGACTTGTTGCGCAACTCTTCCACCTCGAACCAGAAAAGATGATTGCGGGTACTGCACTGGAGATTTGTGCAGGAGGAAGACTGTATAATGTTGTTGTTGACACAGAGGTAACAGGTAGTCAGTTGCTCGATAAAGGGAAATTGAAGAAACGAGTGACGATTATTCCGTTGAATAAGATTGTTGCGCAGAAGGCGCCAGACAAGAAGGTTCACACTGCGCAGAGATTGTGTCCTGAAAAGGTTGATCTGGCACTTACGTTGATTGACTATGAGCCTGAAGTGGAGAAGGCTATGGAGTACGTGTTTGGGAGCACTTTAATTTGTAGGGATGCGGATGCCGCGAAGCAGGTTACATTTGATCCTAACATACGACTGAAATCTGTAACCTTTGAAGGAGATATCTACGATCCATCTGGAACGCTGTCTGGTGGATCTGCGCCGAGTACTTCTGGGGTACTGGTTACGTTGGGGAAGTTGAACGAGATCACTCGACAGCTCGAGGAAGCAAAGGCCCACCTACTAGGGCTGCAAGCCATCATGGCCCGCGACCGGAGGAAACTCGATCATGCCCGAAAACTAAGGCAAGAGCTCAACTTGAAAGCCCACGAGATCCAGCTCACAGAAGCACAGATCTCGGGAAACTCTGCTTCTGAAATCATCCGCGGGATAGAGGAGATGCGAGGGGAGATTGTGAAACTGAAAGAGGCGACTACTGAGGCGAAAGCGCGACAGGAGGTGGCTGTGAAGGAAGTGAAGCAGATTGAAAAGGATATCAATGAGTTTAAGAATAATAAGGGTGGCAAACTCGCGGAGCTACAGAAGGGAGTAGAGGCACTGAAGAAGGAGTTGGGGAAGAAGAGTGCGGCGATGAAGACTGTGCAGAAGGAGTTTCAGACTGCACAGTTGGAGGTGGAGCAGCTTGGGGGGGATCTAGCTGCGGCGAGGGAGCAGTTGGAGGAGGTTAGTGAGGGGATTAAGAGTGTGGAGGAAGAGATTGCGGGCCTGAGGCAACAGCAGGAGGTGGAGAAGCAGACGCATAAAGCCCTTAGCGAGAAGCTCGCGGAGGAGCATAAGAAACTGGACTCATTTGATGGGGAGTTGGGTGAGCTACAGAAGGCAATCTCGTCAAAGACTGCTCAGATCAGCGAAGAAGTACTGGAGAAACAGAAGCTTGGCCATGAAGTCTCGAAATTCCAAACCAACCAGCAAGCCTCCCTTGCGATCGTCAAGGCACTGGAAGCAAATCATGAATGGATCTTGGAAGAAAAGGATCATTTCGGGCAGCCTGGTACGCCGTATGATTTTGCATCTATACCTAATATGGGCCAGAGTAAAGCCCAGCTGAAAAATCTCGAGGAAAGGTTTTTGGGAATGAAGAAGAAGATTAATCCCAAGGTCATGAACATGATCGACTCCGTGGAGAAAAAGGAAGTCTCATTGAAGAACATGCTTCGGACAGTCAGCCGGGACAAGCGGAAAATTGAGGAGACAATCGGCGAGCTAGACAAATACAAACGCGAAGCACTCGAAAAGACCTGGAAAAAAGTTACTGTCGACTTTGGCAACATCTTCGCCGAGCTTCTCCCCGGATCCTTCGCCAAGCTTGAGCCGCCCGAAGGCAAAGACGTATCTGAAGGCCTCGAAGTCAAAGTTTGTCTGGGCAAGGTGTGGAAACAGTCACTTACAGAGTTGTCGGGAGGACAGAGGAGCTTGATTGCCCTGTCGTTGATTCTGGCGCTGCTTCAATTCAAGCCAGCGCCGATGTATATCCTGGATGAAGTTGATGCGGCACTGGATTTGAGCCATACGCAGAATATTGGAAGGCTGATTAAGACGAGATTTAAGGGGAGTCAGTTTATTGTGGTTAGTTTGAAGGATGGGATGTTTCAGAATGCGAATAGGGTTTTTAGGACGAGGTTTCAGGATGGTACGAGTGTGGTTATGGTGGAGAAGGGGAGTAGGGGGTAGGTGTGTGTGTGTGTGTGTGTGTGTGTGGATGTGTGGATGTGGTGGTGTGTATAATGTGTACATTGAGTGTTTTTCATGAGTGTGCTATGATGCTATGCTATACCATGCTTTTTGGGTTCTTGTAACGGGCTTATTCTCTTTTTGTGGTAATTTATAATTGGGGTTCTGGGCCAAGAAAATATAACTGAAGGACGACGGACTCTTCAAGCCTTCTGATAAAGTTGAGCTGAGGATAAATTCTCTGGGAGGAGTAGAGAGGATATTCAGGGTAACCCCCGTAACAACAACTCAACTTCCTCGTAAGTGTTCAAATTGGACACTGGCCAGCAAAAATCACAAATACAAAGTCTACTCTATCGAGTTGATCTTCGGATTACTAATGGCCTCTGAGTAGGCTCGCGTATTCTGTTGATATCGTCTCGTGCCCTTATTGATACCGATCCTATCCTAGTGCGTATAATGAGACTGCGGACTGTTGAGGTATTGTTTCATAGTCCACAGGGGGTACTGTATATATAATATATATTGCAAATGGAGCGAGCAGTTAGTTAGTTACCCTGAAGGAACTTGTTATGTGCATCAACCAATGATTATGTATCGCAAGGTTTCTACAGTTATATTTCAATCAAGTCAATAATACTGCTACAACTATATACATACACTACTGCTTCAAATCGTCTACCGCAGTCCGCTCCGTCTATTCCCCCATCACCATCCATCCAAATCCCCCAACCGCCCATCCCCTTCTTCTATAACCCCCTAGCCATCCATGCCAAGTAAACATCCAGACACCAAACACAAACACAAGCAATGAGTGGGGTCCTATTTACCAATTAGAAACCAAAAAAAAAAAAAGAAAAGAAAAGAAAAGACCAAACGCAGACGCCATCCAGACCCCCCTGTCATTCATTTTTTGCAATGCTCAATACATCTTACCTATCTCTCATGAAACCTATGATCCTGAACCCGATGCCTTCTTCTCCTCATCCCCAGACTGCTTATCAGATTCACTCCCCTCACTCGCAGCATGACCTCCGTTCCCGTGCACATGATGTGTGAACCTGCTAAACAAACTCTTCATACCCCTAACCACCCCATCCTTCCTCCCGCCCTCCCCATCCATCCCCGCACTTCCATGCCTGT
>Ga0307514_10002182_pt1 | contig 21027 bp, 30 predicted proteins | sample 16_EM_MG_FD_203088 | JGI IMG/M metagenome (GOLD analysis project Ga0307514, IMG submission 203088) | Populus trichocarpa ectomycorrhiza microbial communities from riparian zone in the Pacific Northwest, United States - 16_EM | ecosystem: Host-associated > Plants > Roots > Unclassified | place...
GTCACAAGACGCCAGTTATCGAGTTTTCAAGGTTCAAAGCCTCTGTTCTGTTTCAGACGTCGATCGTAAAAAGATGGGTGGCGAGAGAGATTGTGACAGAGAATGGGTTATGATTGTGCTACCTGCCTCACTGTGTCGGGGGAGACTCACCGGAGTAGTTGTGAAGAAGAACCCCTCTGTCGAAGCGAGGTTGGCGACGAGGTAAAGCGGTCAAGCCTGAGCGTCAGATCTCCAGCGGGTTCAGTGGATGCGGGATGTCCACTCGGTCATAATTATCTTCTTCTACTCTACACAGATTCATGAAATAGCCAGCTCAGCCTCTTTTTTTATCAACTGGTCAATCTCGGCCTCGAGGGCTACGTTCGCCATTTCGATTTGAAGTACATTCGAGATGAGTTCCGTCCATCTCGTCTCCAAAGCGGTCAGTTGCGCTCCGAACGCGGTCTATCGCACGCCCGTCAGCCGGAGTTCGTCCCGCTAGAACGCAAGACCACACACCTGGCTGTTTTTACGGTCACGATTTAGATCTGTGGTCAACTGCGTCAGGTCTTCGACTGTCTTCTCTAATTGCTTGCTGGTCGCCTCGAGGAGGTAGTTGTGCACCCTCCACGAGTTCGCGCCATACTGTTGGAGCAGTGCTATGTTTGTCTGGCTTGTCTCTTCGTCAATCCTCTGAATTCTACACTGAAAAAGCCGACGCACCGTAGCCGCTGGTGCTCAAGCTGAGCATGAGCGTTGTTAACTGCTGCTTGCCACTCCTCCTCTGTCGCAGGTGTGCTGAGGGGTCCCGGCAATTGATGGCGCGTCGTGTCCAAGGGTGGGATGGGCTGATGCGCCTCAACGCGAGCCAGTTCTGCTGCTAATAACGGTCGTTGCTAGATACGCGTTGAATATTGAGAAACGACGTAGAAGCGAATGGTTGAGGTACAAACTGAGAAGAGGTCGATTGGGGGAGGCACCTTTGGGTGCAACGTCGTTGGCGGTTTCCCTTCCCGTGCCAACTCTTTCTCGACCTTGGATCTTAGTTCAGGGTGGGCCTCGAGGTCATTGTCGTAGTATGGTAGGGCATCGAAGATAGCGGTAGCCATGAATCGAATCAACCGGAAGGGATTGGTTGTCCTAATCCTCCCACGCTTCTCACTCTTCCGAACGCCGTCCTCGACAATGTCCCTACGACTCGTTGGTGGTGCTGGTCGCCAGCTTGCTGCGACCGCCCTCTCTTCGCGTTCTATCCTGCGCTCGTTATCCGCATATCCCAGGCGAATCCATTCCTCGTCCTCCTCCAAAGGTGAGACTCGGAACAACACGTCGGAAACATATTCTAATCAACTTCGATACTTCCCCAGCCTCCGTTTCTCCTTTCTCCGAGCCTACCTCCCCAAATCCTGCGATAGTCAAGCACGCCGAAGCCACCGAGGCCCTTCACACCTACGGAACCTACCTTATGCAATGTCTCCCCAAGTTTATCCAACAGTTCTCAGTCTACAAGGACGAACTCACGCTTTACGTTTCCCCGAGCGCAGTTGTTCCCGTTCTGACCTTCTTGAGGGATCACTCTCAATGCCAGTTTAAGAGCTGTGTTGATATCAGTGGTGCTGACTATCCGGAGCGTGACAAGAGGTTTGAGGTTGTGTATCACCTCCTTAGCTTTTCCCAAGCGGGAAGAATCCGTGTCAAGTCGTATGCCGGAGAGGCCGATGCCGTCCCTAGTGCTGTCCCTGTTTTCCGAGGAGCTGACTGGTACTTGTCTTGTCATCGTGGGTCGCGCTGTGTTTTAACACCAATTGCCGTAGGTATGAACGTGAAGCTTGGGACTTGTTCGGAATTTTCTTCGAAGGCCACCCAGACCTGTGCGTATCGTTTCAGTCTGTCAGATTCATGTCACTGACACTTTCCTAGCCGTCGTATTCTTACCGACTATGGTACGTTGAGCACCACTATGCAGAAGTGAATTCTACTAACCGTGATCAGGCTTCGAGGGGCACCCCCTTCGAAAAGACTTCCCCTTAACGGTAGGCTTCCCCTGGTACAGGCGGTCGGATGGTGATGGTAACGTATTGTCTTAGGGTTACACCGAGGTCCGATATGATGAAGAACGGAAAAGAGTCGTCTACGAGCCATTACAACTCACCCAGGCGTTCAGGTCAGCTCCAGCTCTACCAACCCGTTGACCACTGGCTAAAATTATGCATAGGAACTTCGAGGCTCTCTCTCCCTGGGAGCAGGTTGGAGACGGTATTGAGCCAAAGCGACCAGACTCGCTCAAACCCCTACCTCCCCCGCCTAAACCTGAGGAACAGAAAAAGTAGACACGTTTGCTGTTATTGTTTCCTCGTAATGCAAGATAAAGATACAACCGCTCCAAAGATCCTATAACGGATTCACTCTTCCTCTCCAGAACTCCCTTCCCCGGAACCAGACTCCTCGGAAGATTCCCCTTTATCTGGGGTCCATCCCATCCTACCGCTGATGTATTCCTGTCCGAGAACTTCGACACCAACTCTCAAAGCTTCAACAGCAAGATCTTCAACCCATGGGTATGTGTCCCAAAGATCTAACCACTTTCCGGGTATTCCTTGGGTCACTGTGCAATGTAGGAGCTGGTGGCCGGGGTCGGAAAGATAGAGGAGGAACTGGAGGGATTGTTGTGATTTCTCAGCCTGGAGAGTGTAAGATGAGAAGAAGGGTTGAATGCGGAGGTAGATGTAAGAATAGGTGGTGGGGTTTTGTGCCGTCGAAGTCTCGGCAGGGGGAGGTTGGGGGTTTCGCTTGATGACATCTTCCAAGTTCGCCTGAAAGCAACTGTAAACCGCTCAATCCGTGGTACTTCAAAGTCACCATACCTGAGAAAGCTTCAAGGCAGTGTCGTAGTTATCTACTGCGGTTAAATCCCGCCTTGGGTCTGACTCTTCGCTTTCCTTGGGTTTTGATTCGTTTCCCCGGTTTACAACAAGATCACCCCCTTCTATCTGTTCCATGACCTAACGTTCTCTGAGCACGACTACGGGAAGGAAACCCAGACACGCGCACCTTAGCGAACGCTTTGTAAACAACTGATTCCACACCATCGTAACCTTGCATGTCGTGGCTTAGCCATACCTGTATCACTTCATGCTCGGAAATCGGGGGAGCAACGGCATTGAGAATGTCGTTGAGTGTGTTGAGTCCGACGCGTTGAATGTTTTGTCCTAACGTGTTGACAATGAGAAAACCTCATGGGTCAGATCGAAGCGGAGGAAACGCACCCAAGGCGGTGATCTTCTCGAGATCCGCACGTTTAGCATATTCGAGGACGCCTTCGCGCCATTTCTTGGCCTGATCATTGTTAGGCAGGTGCTTAACCTGTTCATCTACAACAGTTCTGGCTTGCTGTAGCGCAGCAGACGCGCTTGACCAGACGCTGTTACCCCACCCGGAAAGGCCCCAACCTCCGCTACCTGAGGGGAGTTGTTCTTCTTGTTGAACAGGAGGAAGAGGAGGCGTGTGCGTTTGAGAGGGTGTTTGGGAGATGGAACCAGGGGCAGGGGTAGAAGATCCACCAAGTTTAACCCTCTCGGTGGGCTTCCTCACGGTTGGAGTGGCAGAGCGTGGACGCTCGAGGATTGCTGAGGTTGTTCGGGTGGGTTCGGAGCTCTTCTGGGTGATTTGGTCGATGAAGGCGAGGACCTCAGAAGCATCCCCAGTATTTTCTGGCTGTTTACCGCCTGCTTTAACCTGCTGGTTTGGAAGCGGTGCTTCTGGGAGAGAGTCGAGGTCATCTAAAAATTGGAGGGCCTCTTGTTGCTTAGATTTCGACTTTGATTTCGGCTGCTGGGCGGTGGTCATATTGTCGGTCGCGGATAAAGAACGGTGATCTGATCGACAACTTTGACCTGGGCCAACACCCTCATTCCTCATAATGGGCAGGCGGAAGAAGAGACGCACACCATCGCCTCCCGAATCACCTGAAGAGATTGAATATTCTGTCGGCAAGTCTGCTCAGTCGTCTCGTTTGTCTTGAACCTTCATCGAGCGCTTGCAGAGGTGATTACTGCCGCTCGAAAGGTCGATGGCGAATGGGTACGCCCTCCGCACCTCCTTCCTTGTGGGTATCTTATGGACTAACATCCGTTCAGGAGTACTTCGTGAAGGTTCACCCGTTCATACTCGTCACTGCGATCGTGTCCAGCTCACCTTCGAGAATAGTGGTATGGTTTCGGTGATCACGACAACACGTATGACACTTTGCCATTCCATCCTCCCGAAAACGCTGTTGAACTTTTTTGATCTCAGGTGGGAGCCTACCGAGAACTTTCATGACTGCGAACGCTTGTTGAACAGCTTCTGGACGGAGGTCGGCGAATACAAGAAGGAAAAAACACGTGAAGGTATTGAGGTTATCCCAAGAAAGCAGTGGATTGGTGTGTATACTCCGCGATCCTGCCTCGCGTGTACCCGACTAATCGTGCATACCAGAGAGAGAGAAGAGATTCTTCAAGGAAAACCGGGAAGCAGAAGATAAAGCGGCTCAGGAAACAGTCCAAGAACCAGACCCGAGTGATGTATGTGATACTACAGGTCCTTGTTGAACCGCCGAATTGATCATGTAGTCCGACGAGGATGACGTGCCGCTCCGAAAGTTGATGGGGAAAGCACCTACGGTCACCGACAGCTCAGACGACGACGAGCCATTGTCGGCATCCATCCAACGTTCAGCGGCTTTCAAGGAGACCGGTCTCCTGCAGCTGCAGAAACATAAACCAGACGCGGCTGATGTAAGCTCACTCCAACCATGATGAACACCTCTGACAGCGTTCCCCTAGAACCGCACAAGGATCGTGTCGAACAAGATAGCAATGAGAGTGGCGGGAACTGATGTTTCTTCCAGCAAGGTGACTGTTTTTTCGGGGCATCATGGTTTTGTTGTTAATTGTTTCCCGGCCACAGAAACAGAATAACCCGCCACCCACAATCACGAAGTCTCCTCCCCTCGCGTTTTCAAAGAGACCGGAGCCCGGACCTTCGAAACCCCGGGAGGGTGGTTCTACGGCTATGTCACCGACGGAAACGCAAGTATCCCGCTCAGCCGTACAAGGTTCTTTGTTGACACACAAACCAGTTCACTTTCTTCCCGAAGTCAGATAACGAATCAGGCAACTAGCAGTGATCGTCGCGGCCCTGGGAAAACTCAAGTGCTCTCTCACCCGATCAAGAGCTCCAGTGGTTTGTCGACAAAAGCTCGCATTGCGGAAGACATGGCGAAAGGCCCTGCATTTCAGGGCCAGTCCAAGTATAAGGGATTGCGCATACCAAAGAAAGTGAACCCACCTGGGGAAGCAATATCTCCAGTTATACCGCTAACAACCAACCCACAATCTCCCCTCGAGCCGCCTCAAAGGGCACCGTTGCCGCGTTCCTCCAACGAACTCGGTAACCAGATGCAGACGAAGACAGCTCCTTTGCCAAAACGCCTACCTCCTCCGCCTCAACCCGAGGCACTCGTTCATGATATAGAACAGGAAAACATGGACGTGGACCAGCCGGAGTTTGTTCGTTCCCCTTATTTTTGCTATTTTTTCTAATCACATCAACCAGCCCCCCTCCACAGCCGGAAAATCTTAGAGCAGCGGAGGATTTGCTACACACGATAATACCTCAGCAGTAAGACGTTTGCCTTAAAATCAGGACAAAATGGGTTTGTGACAGTGGCGCAGGATTCCCGAGATGATGCCTAAGGCTCTAGAGCAACCCGCTGTGCGATCGGCGACAAATCTCAAGCTCTCACAGCTATCGAGGTAAAGCCCATTAATGTGCGTCCCGCTGGTGGTACTTACCGTCGATTAAAGGGGGAACACGAAGTGGTCTGGTACTTTGTTCAACAGCGTTTCAGAAAAGGATGCCGAGCGGCTCTGCGAGGTCACTATCCAAGACCACACGTCTGCACGTGGTGGTATGAAGTTGGACTTATTCCTCCAAAAGTCGGATTCAATCCGGTTGAAGAAGTTTCATGATCTGTCAGATCTTGATCTACTTCTCCCATCCTTCCAGTCTGTTGCGCAGTTTGCGTCCTTGATCCCTTGCGGAGAAAAAGACGAAGAGGCATTTGGAATGATGCAGAAGTATTTACTCCACAAGGAGAAGGTTTGTGGATAACTAGGCTCAATAGTGTCCATACTGACCATCTCAGTTCACCTATTGCACCCTTTCTTTCATCAACGAGGTTCAAGCGGAAACGGACACTGTCGCGTACATGTTCATCGCCCCCATGAGCAAGCCGGTGCTCGCTTTACTTGGTGCTACCGAACACACGGAGAGGAAGGACGCCCTCCTTGTTGCACTTGCTCCGTTAGCCCTGTCAACAAAGAAATATCAAGAGGAAGTGGCTATCCTTAGGTATACTGAAGAGGTGGAAAGTCGATTCCCTGCCCTACCCGATTCGGAGGGTTCCGTGTCTCCATCTGTGTACCATCTCGCGCGACAGATCCTCAGGGTTCCGAAGTCTCTTGTCACATTTCTTAGCAGCAGCCCACGTTTGTGCATCGTCTGGCCGCAGGAAAATACAGCAAACGACGCCTGGATTTCTCAGGATACACAGTACCTTCGTATCATTCTGAACAGTCACGGAGCAAAAGTTATTAGTCCAAAGGATAATGTCGCTGCTCGAATCCTCTTCGTGCATGTAGGACGAATGAAAGACATACACACTATGCCACGGGTCGCTCGTTTGCGAGGAGCACCCCTCGACCTCCAGTTTCTCACCTACGGTGCACACCCCAGCGTTCCGGCACGGGATTGGGGAATTCACGGATTCAATATATCTGGCATGTATACCGTGTTCTCAGTGTTACGTTGTCGGTTTGACGCTTGCTCCAGGAGGTATCTTGACATTCACTCCGAATGTAATTGCCACCAGCCTAGATTCCGTCGACCGATTAATCGAGCGGGTTGCCGGCCATGAACACTGGACATGTTATGTGACACCAGTCGTACTTGGCGCAGCTGTGCGGCGGGCGAAGGAATTGGGAAACCCCGCGTTGTGAGTTTTGAAACGGCCAAGCTTCGGCCATCTTTGACACTATAAACGATTCAGAGCAGCAGTGATTTCCGATCGGCTAGGGAAGCGAATCTCGGAGGGAAAGATCGCTTGTACGATCGCGCCTCCCACCAATTCTCACCTGAGTCGACATGCGAGGGATTGCGACGTATGGGTGGAATACCAGAACATGCAGCTGCGGCTCGAACCACACGAAATCGTGGAAGATTGCGAGGGCATGTATGAGGATGCGTACGACAACATTGCCAAGCGGGACCGAGAGGGATTGGTTCTATCGGACCTACAGCAGGACCTGGCGAAGATATCCAACCAGCCCGCTATCAGGTATGCCTACCGCCGGTTTGTCATCATCAAGTCGAATGCGGATGTGCATGGCCGACCGGGTGAAGAAGATTGGGTGGGTTGTCAGAATACTGCGCTTCGGTTCTGAGCGGCTAACCTCTGATCGTTCCCAGTGCGAGTGGAAGTTGGTTTCAGGGTTCGCGTTTGGTGACGAAGTTGATTCCTAGCGTTTGCTATGGTATATAGGACAGATATAATGTGTACGATGCTATGAGAGGAATGCTCAGAGGAGGGTCGCCCATGGTTCTCTCGGAATCCCGGTGGGACATAGCGTCGTCACGTGGACGGGAAACGAAGTCGCTTCTTACCGGATTCAATCTCACCGGTCGTTCTCAACGACGAGCATCGGCTTTCTTGAACGGTCCCCCCACTGTCCCTTTCCCCTCCCTCTCCCTTGCCAGGCTCTTCGCAGGCCGAAAACCATCGACACTCTTTTTGAACCATGGATCACCGACTACAGACCCAGATTCAAAACAACTCACACTTCCCCCCTCCCTCATCACCATCACCCACCGACGACAAGGCCAACTACGATGACCTCTTCGACGAATACGCTACAGATTACAACAAGAACCAGAACCACCAAACTTTCAGCATTCAATCACCATCCCTCGCCTACGCCTCAACCCCCCAACACCGCCGCGGTCCATCCTTCCCTCTCAACAACCAAAGCCAGTCCTCCATTTCTCACAAACCCATCTGGGACTACCCCCCGTCTTCATCCCCTCCCGCCGCTAAGAGGGGACCGTCACGGCCATTTTGGCAGAAGGTCCTATTCAATTCCTCAAAGTGCATACAATGGTCTAATTAGAATTCGAATGCAGATCCTCCCAGACTCTCTGTACTGTCGACTCTACGTGCTGACCGTGATAATTCAAACCATCGTCGACCTGGCGATTGAAGGCGAGCTGCTCGTGCGCTTTCACCAGGCGGGTCTTGGCCAGGGCGACGATACCGCGGGGGCGTCCCGGAAGATGACAGTTTATCTCGGAATTTTTGTTATTGCGCAGTAGGTTGTCTCCTCTCATGAGCCAACCAGGGTTATAACCGTGTACCTCGCAGCGTGTTCCAGATGGTCATGGCTTTGGACGCTGTATACAACCGTAATACCCTGCAGGTTTTCTGTCTCACGTGAGTCCTCCCTATTGTGCTGCACACTGGTCCTCACGGGTCCTTCTTTCAGAGCATTCAACCTGGCGTTCATGATATATTCCATCATCCAAATTGGCGAGATCCGAGAAATTGGTGGCAGCCTCAGTTTACAAACCGGAATTTCAGACATCCCTATCAATGTGCTCACCACAATCATTCCTTGTGTAATTGCCGCCGCAGAACTGGCATACATCGGTCTAGGTTGGAAAATCTACACCGAATTCGGTTGGCAGGTCTACAAGTTCCTTGGGGCAGATCGCCAAATCAAGAAGATGTATGGTCAGTTCCAAGTCTTCGAATGCCTCGTCAAGTTCGACGTGTTCTTCTGGGTCGCCTTCTGTGTGCAATTGATCTGGCTGGTTCTTCAAAAGCAAGATTGGGAATACTACGTCACCGTCGCCGCGCTTCCGCTCTCGATTATTGTCTTGGTGGAGGGAAACTTGGCAGCGAGGCACGAAAACAAGTGGATGATGTACACATTCATTTCTGGATGCTTTGGTGCACTGGTTTACTTCGTGTACAAGGTTGGTGCCTCTTGATCTCTCCCCCAAGGCGTTGGGCTTATGCGACGAGTGTAGCTGGGGAAGGTTATCACCCGCAGAGACGGAGAGTTTGCACTTGCGTGGAAATCACTAACGATTTTCTGTGAGTATTTACTGTTCGCCAACTCGCCATCCGCTGACGTGGATTTCAGCTGTGCTCTCTATCATCATGCTCCTCATCACCATCATTTTTGCCGGAATTCTGATGTATAACTTTGATCGTGGATTAAAGACCCAACGTGAGCTTCCCTGTGGCATCAGTGATCGTTGTACCGCTTACCTTTCTTTTTGCTAGTGGCCAAAAAGTCCAAGCCAAAGGCCGCAGGTCTTACACGAAGAGGCACTGAATACGTGCATCGCGGTCCAATGCGCACACATCCCAATCGAATGAGCATCGATTGAAACCCCCTTTCCTCATTCCACTCGCCCTATAAAACGGACTCTGTGTGCATCATCAACTTGTATTCTTCTCACACTGCTTCTCGTCGACCGAGGACCCATCACGCCGGCTCCTACATTTCTTGCAGATGTTTTCTGTCTACAACTACCCAGTTGCTTCCGAAAGGCAATCCACCCTTATCTACCTCAACCCATGATGATAACCATGTCTACCGCTCGTCACAGGATCCCCCATCTTCAAACTTAGCATAATGATCTCATACTTATCGTAATTGTACTTACCTCAAGAGCGCATGGTCACGTTCTTTCTATTCGCATTGCGCTCGAATTCCATCTTTTGTTTGACTTTTTCACTCATTTGGTTTACCCGTACATAACCCGGATCTTTCTAGTTCCTTTCGAGTTCCCCTCCTTATCTTGGCTTTTCCTTTTGAGCATTCGGCCTTGGCAATAGATGTATCATCTAGTGGTACACCACAATGATTTGCGGTCGGAAGCTGAGTCTGTCCAATTCGAGCTGTGTTACCTTGCCTGCATCACCCTGCTTGCAAAGGTTTTTCCACCCCTTGAATTATCCTGCCTGAATGAACATCACAAAATTAGTAGGGTGCGATCCCCTATGCCCCAAGCCGGTGTGATAAGCCGCACATTTCCGTGCGAGTGTTATTGCATCACGTGGTTCCACCAAAAAAAAAACAACCCGCGCATTGCTCAGTCTGCGTTACCCACCACGCCCCCCACCCCCCCAACTTTGTTTGCGTCTTGTTTGCCCTCAACATGGCACAGCCGAACTTTCCCGCCCTTGCCCAACACCTGGTTGGCGCTGCAAACGAAATCACCCTGATCCCAAACGTGCCTGGTCCTAACCCCGCCCTGCTGCAGGCAATCCAGCAGCAAACGAACCAGATACAGGCGATGCAGCAGCAGATGCAACAGGATATGCAGCAGATGCAACAGGGTATGCAGCAGATGCAGGCGACTATATTGCAACAAATGAATGCGAGGTTTGACCAAGCGTGAGTTTCTTAGTTTTCTGCAGAAATACTTAACCCTGATGGAACACCGCAGGGATACCCTACATGTGATGCGGCTTCGAAATGCAGTATCTTCCTTGGATGCACCAGTTGTGCTCCCGGCTGGAGTTAATCTGCCTGATGGCAACACGAAACGATCCTTGTTGAATCTGACTGGTGAGTTGTGCATTTTGGCACCACGCAGTCCATTGAAACAACCACCTTTACAGGAAACGAATGCATAGATCTCGCAAATACTCTAGGCCTCCCTCCCCTTCCTGCGGGCTCCAATGTTCAACAGAGACGCCAACAGATCATCAATTATCTTGGTGCCTCGATGCCAGCATAAGCAATTTCTCCACCCCTCCATAACTCCCACCCATATTTGTACATGGTTTATTCTTCTTGAAAGGGACGATCTCGATGCCCTTTACATAGGTGAAGCTCTGTCAGGTTTAGATTTCCTTTCGGGTGACATTTTTTCGTGGCCTTGTTGCAACCTGGTTGTTACTATGTCGTCCATAACAAACAATCAGATTAAGGACCATCCTCATCCCAACATTGCGAACTTGAATCCCCTGCCTCCTTTCACACCTTTGTCCTGTCGAATCCACCTCGACTCTTTGGTGCCTACCAGCCACACCCGATTAAACACATTGCCCCCGCGTTTCACCTCCATATGGCATCCTCGTGCTCTCGTCCTGCACTCCTGGATCACGTTTCATGGCAAAGCGTGTTGGATCTTCGTGACAACCATTTATTATCCCCAAATTAGCTGCCCCACACGTTTTTGCCCTCTCTCCGGTCATGCCTCTCCCAACAACACCCCAAAGACCTCGCAACTTCTCTTTTAAGCTTTCTCACATAAAGTTATGCGCAGATTTCAACACATGATGACGTGTTCTCTCCTGGCGACGAGGGATAAGTACCTGTGCTCTTATCGTTCATGGCGAACCAGGTTGTGGGGTAGCATCGGGATCGAATTAGCCAGCGGCGAACATTACATGACAACCAAGCTACCTTTACAGGGTGGTGAGGGGGGACAGTTGAAAACACTCACAGGTATCGATGCGCATTATCTACTTGATCAAGATTTAACCGATATGACATTGACATGGGGACCAGAGCCAAACCTTTGTGGCATCGACCTCCTTTGGGAGACCGTTCCGACTCACTTTAGGCTCCACAAGGGGAAATACCATCTGACTTCCCATGTATTCTCTCGACTCCAGTCCTCCCACTCATATCTTCCCCCCGTGGTCTTCAACCCCCCAGACTGAGAGAGGGTACATTAACTCTGTAGCCTTCGGGTAACGTCACCTCCATCGGTCGTGAGATCTGGGTTGCGGTAGATATCCGAGTTCAGTTATGGAGTTTGAGGTTTGAGGGTTACGAAGAGCTCATCTCCGGGGAAGATCTCGGCGAGTATCCGTGAGGCCATACGAGACTTTACCCCAGCGTCTTCTCGGCGGGGATCTGGGGTAGAGCTGGACGTCGAACTCTTGGACATCGTGCTGGAGAACTCGTCAAAGATTGGTTTACTCGTTTCCTACGCTGGAGTGGACAATGATAACAGCGTATTTGTTGGGTATGTCAACTACTGAGCGAGATGTACCGTGAGCGGGGAGCGAGAGCCCAGACGGCACTTGGAACCGTTGGGAGTGTTTGGAGTGAAATTTTGCGAGTTGGCGAACAATAATGTTGGCGACTCAGGTCTGCAGCCGGTTTAGCTCCTCATCGCTCTCCGTGAGCGATTTTGAACTCACAATGAATTGTCATTCTTCGCCTTGGTTTCCTATGCGGCGCGGTCGAAAAATGATCACACGGAGGGTGCTCAATAAACACGGCACGAGGTGCTCAGGAGCCCAAGTGGTCTGGTTGAAAATTGAATGTGGGGTGGTCTCGATGTTCTAGAGAAGGGTGTGATTCGATGAATTCCACCTCTGCCGAGATCTTTTTTAGGGTGAGGTTGTGTCTAGTACAGCCCGAGGAATACGGTCTCCAGCGGCAGGATACCGCCCAACCAGCTCCTTGGGAACTTTTTCGAGACCTTAGAGAGAAAAACATACTTTGGGAGGTAGAGGGTTTCGGGTGGTGTGGGGTTGGATGCTGGACCTTCGACGAAGGCGGGAGAATATGTGGGGTGGGATCGGGATGGGTGATAGAATGACTAATTCCCTGTGTCCAACTGGTGTCGTGGATGGTACCTTCCAGGTCGCAAGGGGAATGAGGACCACACTTGGGGCTGTGTATAGGTGGACTACGAGCATCCATAGTTCCTGGACAAGTATAAGAGGTTATTGGCGGCGAACGATATGGATAGTCGTGTTGTGGCTAAGCTGGGTAGGCATACCACCACCTGTCTGGCCGTTTGCATCTCCGGCGGCCAAATAACGGTGGGAATAACGGTGGGATATGTTCTGATCCAAGGTATTGAGCGACACGGGGCGGAGAAACTTGCGACGTCAACGGCTGGGACCGAGCAGACAAGAGACTAGGCGAGGGATAGTGCATCTGTGAGAGACCATCTGGATGGGGGTCGCGTCCTTTCCTGAGCCCAGAGAGGATACAAAAATTTCTCACGTTCGTGGACCTCATTCGGGCGCGCTTCTTACGAAGCTCGGTCTACCGTGCCTTGGCTTCGATGCACGACTTCTGGGGCCAGATGTCGACAGATTCGAGGTTTGTAACTAGGACGAGGGCATCTACGTGATCAAAGGATAGTTAGGACTGATTATGACTGTAGAAGCAGTCCCGCATGTGGATGAACGTACACGCTAGTGTAAGAAATTACCATGTCAATCCTTTCCCCGGATGCGGATTGAGTGTTTTCGCCAGCGGCCACATGTTGGAGATGTTCCCGACGGATGTAGCCTATAATGAGAATGAGATCAGTAATATCGAAAACGGTCCAGGCGAGAGAATTGGACGCACAACATAGAAACTATCCCGAGGATGGAGGTCAGGACGGAACGGAAAGAAGTTATGTGGGAGAAGGGAAAGGCGTTGAAGCTGGCTCTCCTTCCTCCTGGGCAAACGTTGGTGATTCCGGGATTTTGTTCACCCATAGAGACAATCGATCCTGGCCGAAAACTGGAAGACGACTCGTTCGTGAGTCGGACTTGGTTGGGTCGCAGAACCAGGCCACAAGCCAATCGGTCTGGCTTGAATCCACCCATCGCCACATCGCGCAATCGCTCGGTTGGAACACGATGAAGCTCTAGTGCGTGTGCTTACATCCCCGTCGTCCACGGCCTCCATGGATTCGCCTTCTTGCGACAACTCTGTCACCTCAACAAGTCTTCACGACCAACCCACTCGAAAGGGGAGAATGCGCGGTCCTGGGAATTTCGATCGAACGAACAAGACCCTTACAGTCGTGGGGATAACCCTCCCTTCAAATGTCCCAACGGTTCGGATCTCCTTCACCTCTAGCGGAAAGTAACCGAAACTTAGGCCCTTTTTTCCTTGGTCGCTTTTCGTGGAATGCAGATACAGAGCTTACCCATCCCAAACCTCGCTCCGGGATCGCACCAACCTCCTCGGAGAGACATACCACACGCCTCCAGCCTCCGGTCGATCTACGCCTCTGCCCACACACAGGGACGACTTCGCAGCGAGTGGACATCGGTTCGCGGATGACCTGGAAGGACAAAATGACGAGAGGCTGGAAGGTTTGACGGCGAAAGTTAAACTGTTAAAGGATGTGAGTGTGTCTTCCTTTGTTGGGGTCCCCTTGCGCTTTATGATGAAGGAGGGGGCGATTGAAAACTCTGGATTTTTGTGATCAGATATCTGTTGGGATTGGGAACGAAGTGAAGAACTCGGTGCCAGATCTAGATACCCTGGTGCGCATACGCACGACACTCTCCTCTCCAATCCTCTTGCTCACCTCCCCGGGCGGCTCTCCGTCTTGCGTTTAATTATAGACCGACAAGTTCGCTGAGTCGTCTGGACTATTAAACGGCACCTTCCATCGCATGAAAAACATGTCTCAACGTCAGGGTTGTCGGTGGCTCTGGTACATGGTTTTCCTCATTGTTGTCTTTTGGTTTTTCATCGTTGTTTGGTGGTGGCGGCGGTGAACATCGGCATTCGATCCACTTTGGTATCACCGCTGTGTTTTACCCTGTATTCGACGGTACATCTTGTAGAGCACGCAGACGGCCATACTTACCCTTGGTCGACCCGTTGAGTGCAGATCTTCGGCGTGACCACACTTGAGACGGACTCGGATCCCAGGGAATCACACCATTGGTGAACCGGCGGGCGTTTGTTACCGCCAACGGACACGAAACCGTTCATTAACGCAAGAGATGTGTTGTAACTACGCGAAGAAACCTCTGGTGAAATATGAGATGAAGTAGAAATGTGAAATAGTCAAGGATCGTCCCGGAGCTTGGCATTTCCGATCTCCCAGATCATCCTACGCCGGAAATACGGCATATCTACTTGGGAGAATCCGAAGTCGTCTTCCTCGCCCCGAGATAGGGCTTGCAAGAACTGACACGTAAAAACGCCGCAATCGTACCCATTCTCTTGCTGTGGTGTTGTCTGAGGTTGGAAGTTGTGAGATTCTGGTCCGCCGTTTAAAAAGGCACAAAGTACCTCATCTACCCAGTCAATCCAACCCGTGAAATCGAACGGTTTCTTCTTCTTATTACGGTGCTCGTCGTCCAAGTACTTGCGCAACTCCTTCGGGAGGTGTGAGCCAAGTCCCTCAATGAAGGGTGAACAATCATTACCTTGTGGACCGTGGACCGAGCCATGGCCATGCTGTCGTACGACTCTATCCGTTTCCTGCGGAAGTTGATGGCGGCAGCAGTCCAGTGCGAGTTGTTGTGGTTAATGGGTATCAAGATCACATCCTTTGAGAATAAGTCGAACTTGTGAACGTGAGGGATGAGCATTCTCTGTAGACGGAAGCATCCGGATCGAATGTCACCTTTTTAGTCCATTTGGCCAACCTGCCTTTGTCGTAACCCTCCCGTATCAGCTTAGGCCAAAAGAACGTGTTGAAGTAGTGGGCGTCCGGCAGGGGTTTCTTCTCGACAGCTTTGGCCTTGCCCTTGATGCCGTTGATAAGGCCATTGATATGGCCACCGGCAGGAGAGGACGTCGAACCCCCCTTTTGACTCCCGGACCTCGACAAAATCAATTGTCCATAGAAGTTGATGATTTCGTCGTTTAACCACTGGTTGGGCCTGAGACGAGTAATGTCCTTGTCCGCAACTTGCTCTCTGCCGGTCTTGGATATCACACCACGCTTTGCGAGAACTGCGTCGACATAGGCGTCGTCCTCGGGTGGGAGATGTGGGGGCAACGGTGCTTTCTTTGGTCTAAGGAGGCGATCGATCTCCTCGTTTTCCGCCTTTCTAGAACGCTGGAGTTGCTCGAACGAAGGAACGAATGGTCGTTTAGGTGGGGGCCTATATGAATGGTCAGAGTCATGGCCTAGGGGTGCGATGGATAGGCTTCGTACCCGTCTAATGACTTCTTCGCTTTCTGGATGAGACGTTTGAGGAAGTCATCGGCAAGCTCCTGTCGGTGACCCGATTAAGGTCGTACGGTGAGGAATGAAATCTGGGATACCCACAGTTTCGGTGAACTCTGTCAGCGAATGGCGACGTTGCTCCCTAGCTGTTGTACCCGGCTTCAAGTTCAAGTCCGACATGGAGGCCCTTGCTTGAAACACTCAATGTTATCATCGGGGCATAATCTCGAGGTCCAGGGCGACGTACGTGAAAGGCTACCACGAACGATGCTCATTCGTTCGAGGTATTGTTCATACCTCAGGAGACCTATGATAGCTGATTTAGCCTAGTTCCCAAGGATCACAAAGAGGAAGAACGCACTTTCGAAATCCTTAAAACTGGAAGAATACCCTGATAGCCGTCGAATTGATTGAATGGTGGGGAAGCCAGAAAACCAAAGAACCAAATACCTTTCGAGCGCCTTTGCTCGAATATAGTCTTGAGCATCTCCTCTCGATCATGCTTGCGGGTTTTTTGAACCATGGCTTTGTGCTGTGTGGAAGACATCGGTTAGCAATGTAGATGTAGAAGAAGAGATGGTCGGAATGACGTACTCGCTTTGTGTGAATGTGATCACGACTCTGATAATAGGCTGGAAGTCCGTTCGTCCTATGGCTCCTGAGCCCGTTCCTTCGTCGCCGTTGCGCAGATGCCAGCAAGGTCTCGACTGATGTTGCACTTTCTTGTGAACTCTGACTCTGTTGACTGATTGCGGAGGGGAAAGCTATGGTGATATGGGTCAGGGCAAGTTTTTTTTGTCGAATTAGAGAATTGAGGACCTGCAGGCGCGCGTGTTTGGGGAGGTGGGGGGAGAGCTGGAAGTGATGATCGAGTAGTTTCAAGCTTGCGAGTAGGCGAAGGTGTGGGGGAAGACGGGGGTGATGGTTCAACGGAAGGTTGTGGGTTAACCCTGAACTCGTTTGGAATGGCTGGACGCGCTAGTTTGCGGGGTGTACGCGACGGTAAGTTGGATGGCTTGGGCCGGTGAAATGACTTAGGTATCACGTCCTCGACGGCAGCTGGAACGGAATCGCATCATGTAGGTAAAGATTGAAAGAATGGAGCGAGTACCTTCGCAGAATGCGCTGACATTTGTGGCGAAAAATCTGGTTACGATAGTGACACCTTCGCCGAGGACAGATAAAACGGAGGAGTCTTGTCCCCGAGCGAGTTTCGGGGCGCGGGTAGGAAGGAGTTCTTGTGAGGCTTGTCGCTTTAAGTGTATCATTGGAAGAGCTCAGCAAGGGGTAACAACCAATCTCTCTTCTGGGGAGAGTGGGATAGAGAGCGGGAGGCGGTCAAGGTCGAGAGAGATCGTGGTGGCCTTGTTTAAGTTGTGGGTGGTTGGAAGTGTTGCGAGTGTGGGAAACAATTTCCATAAGTGTCAAAAGTCGGCCAGTCGAGCTGAGAGCCGTGAATCGCTTGGCCTTTAGATGGCCGTTCAGCAAGTCCCAGTCTTCAAACCAAAAGGACGGCAGGCGAGGACGATGAAGGCGTGGTCATATTTGTGGAGAGTGAGTAGAAAATGTGTTAAATCGAGAACGTGGAAGGGGTGTGTGTGATATTTCAGCCCAATCTCCCTGTTTTGAAACGCTCTTTCTTGACCGGACCACCATCGTCTCTTATCGCCTCAAGCCATCCACCGCCTCCGTTCCCAGAACCACCACGCCATGGGCATGAGCTATCGTCAGTACTTGGCAGGAGCCAGAATCTACGGCTGTTCCACCTGCAAGACACACTTGGCCACTATCCATTCGATGCTCTCGAGGGTGAGACCGGGTTGATATTGCATCTGGGTGCACACTACAAACCGATTCACATATTCTGCGACGATCTCAGGCATTCAATGGTCAACACGGCAGGGCATATCTCTTTGAGGGAGTGTGAGATCTCGCCTGGTCGACCTCTCAACCTGGACATAGGAAACTCACACGACTGTAGGGTAAACGTCGTCGAAGGCAAACCCTGCGATCGCCAGATGACGACGGGCAACCACACGGTACGAGATATATATTGTATCAAGTGCGGAGTGACCCTCGGGTGGAAATACGTGAGCATTTCGGACCCTGTATGTATGCAGCTGACGGGAACTTTGGCTGATGAAGTGATTTCATTTCAGGACAGAGCCTATGACCCTTCACAGAAGTACAAGGAGGGCAAGTACATCCTGGAACGAAACCTTCTCGTCGACGTCCAATGAAGATGGGGGAGGGGATGGAATGTCGTCATCCACCCGGAATATTATCTCAGTCTTCGGTCCCGACACGCCCTTGGCCCATTTGGATTTGGTATTACACAACGCAAGCCTCGCTCTTCCTTCCCTTCAAGGACCTCGGTTGTACTGCACCGCTGGTTTTTGTATCCAGTATATTCTCGTCACCAAGCTGACGGCAATTAACGGCGAGGGCAACCCGCCATGCGCGCTCATCATTCAGCTCGCAGCAACAACGACTCACTCTTCCCGTGATTTCTTTCTTTTCTTAGAGACAGGCACGACGCACGCCACGAGCCGATTTCGCTGGTTGTGCTTTTGCGTATCTATTTCCCATATTTCCCGACCGCATTCTCGCACTCGTCTCGAATTTCTGACGCTCCGCCATGTACAGTACTTGACTAGTTACAAGCATTTGGTGACTGATAGCAATGATAAGCATTATGTACCTGGCAGCGGGCTGGAGGCGAAGATCGGGGCGTCTCGCTTCCGTCAAGGTTGGTTGGGGAGGAGGAAAACGACGTCAGACGTTTCAGTTCCCATTAGGTGAAGGGTTCTCGAGGTTGAAAGTGCGCATGCACGTCGTAGACGGAGAGCAAGAGCCAGACATGTGCATCCGAAACGCGGAGCGAAGTTGATGCAGTCGAGATGAGCCCGACGGGAGTACTTACACGCAGTCTGTTGATAACCAGCGGAGGAGAGGTATACGCAACCGAGAATTAGAAATCTCCCCAAAGTTGGCTCGGATGGGATCACGTGGTTTTCCACGATACACCCCAACAGAAGATCGGCTCGTTCTTCTTTGGGGACAACTATCTCGACCACTATTGGTTTATATATCTGCTCGAAGCTGGCCTTCGTTGCTCAACTTTCCTTCCCTCCCTCCGCCTCTCTCTAGATGTAAGTGCCTCTCGTTTCCCGCTTTTCGTCTCTTCTGACCCACTCTCTCTAGATACCGGTCATGATGTACTCTCGTCCCGCGGTCTCTTCTCCCCTCGCCATTGGCGCATCCAGGCCCTCGGTGCCCCCAACGTTCACGAAACCACACTTTCCCACATCGCGCCCACTCCGTCCTTTCGCTTCGATCCCCAAGTCCACCTCTACCCCCAAGAAACCCTGCAAACTCCTAGATTGTCCGGACGGTCTCACCCGGACCGTTTTCGTTCTCAATCTCTCGCAGGCCGAGTTCTCGAGGACAGATTGAAGCGCTCGTTCCGCAACGAGGAGAGAAAAAAAGTACCATCTCACGCACGACACGACGAATGACGAATACGTTCTGTACTAGTAATCGACCCCGAAGGACCTTCACTTTGGACCAATTTATAATTTCTCCTTCCATGTCCCCCCTGGTTGTTTTTTTCTTCTTCTTTTTCTTCTCATATCCTTATTTACCCAATGAAGTGTCCTCCGATGAACCCTCCCCTGCCTCCCCTCCCCCACTTCAGCCTCCCCGCGCTGACACAGCATCATGGCGCCGCTTGTTCAGCCCACCATCAGATGTGCTGTCCCGTGTTTCATCTCGATCACCCATGCCTCTCCATTCCACACGTGTTGCTATATCCCGATCCCGACAGATAGAGCTTGAAGCGTTTGTATGTAGTTTTGTCAATCTTATCCTCTGGGACATTTGGCCCTTGCCATCTTGACCTAGCGTTTTCGTGGAACAGCGTTTCCCAATCGAACTGTTGTCGCCAATGCAACCATCGCATCTGCACTTGACAGTAGACCTGCTGATGAACAGATGCCCTAGCAGGGTTTTCACCCTGTCACCCAAATGCTAGTTTATGATCGACCGGTTCTCGGACGCTCAATTGCCATATTTCATTCGTGCTCCACTACGACTCGATCGGTACTATACGCGCAGAATGCTCATGGGAGGAATCTAGCCAGCGGTACGCCCAGAAGCTGATACGAAATAGATAAGGCCTGTGAGGTGAGAAACTTTTCCTGTGGCCGTCCTTTCAGCGTCGACACAGAGAAGGCGTGAGATCTGGAGACTGTCGGAAGCTTCCGCCTAGGGAATCCCGGACAGTATTTGCACATGTCAAAAGCCCACATTGGGATTTCACAGCCAATCCGGCGGTATTTGCATCTTTGAGACTCTAGGCCGTTGATAACGCTTGTGCGGATCGCCTACCTACACGTCCTCATCCTTAAGCGGTGACGGGATACCAAGTGTGTGCACAGCGGCCGCTAAGACGACTTGCGACACGCTTCAAAAACCCTGAGGGCCAACCACGAGTGCCGTACGTAGCACACGGTCCAAATACGTTGATGGAGGGACGAACCCTTGACTCGTTTTCGACCCTTGGACGCCTCCACCGGAATAACCCGCGGCGTCTGCCTGAATAGTCTAATAACGAGAATTTTTTTAAACAAAACAAAACAAAACAAAATAAAATAAAATAAATAATGCGCGTGACGAGAGAACAGGAGAGGTGGGAAACCTTTTTCTGTTTTTACTCAGTTATTGACCGTCAGGTTTCGCCCTCTCGACCTCGAGTCCTCTCTGCATTCCGTTTAACGACCCTGCACGATCTTACGACGAATCTGTTCCGCTCTAAACCTCTTCAAATCATCTCCAAATCTTCCACACATCTCCCAAACCAACCTCCCTCTCAACTCGCCTCCTGAACCCCTCCTCCGTTCTCCTTCATCAGATTCGCCCTTTCTTCCTCCCCAACTCCCCCCCTGTACCGCCAAATTCCACATCTCCAACTCCCTCCCACCCATCGTTGCCTCGTTTTCAAATATACTTTAAGAGGTGCACCCCCCCCCCGCTTCTCTCCTCCTCCTCCAG